>Ga0129317_1000131_pt1 | contig 95206 bp, 70 predicted proteins | sample Cm1ome_FD_94430 | JGI IMG/M metagenome (GOLD analysis project Ga0129317, IMG submission 94430) | Eastern black-and-white colobus group fecal microbial communities from Wisconsin, USA - Cm1105 metagenome | ecosystem: Host-associated > Mammals > Digestive system > Large intestine > Fecal | place...
AGGTGTCAGCAGCTCCGTTTCTTTTTTAAGAAAAGGAGCGACAATATGAACAATCGAATAGACGCAATCTATGCAAGACAATCGGTAGACAAAAAGGACAGTATTTCCATTGAAAGCCAGATTGAATTTTGCAAATATGAGTTGAAAGGCGGTAACTGCAAGGAATACACAGACAAAGGGTACAGCGGCAAGAATACAGACCGCCCGAAGTTTCAAGAACTGGTGCGGGACATCAAGCGGGGCTTGATTGCAAAGGTCGTGGTTTACAAGCTCGACCGTATCAGCCGTTCGATTCTGGACTTTGCCAACATGATGGAACTGTTCCAGCAGTACAATGTAGAGTTTGTGTCCTCTACGGAAAAGTTTGATACCTCCACCCCGATGGGGCGGGCTATGCTGAATATCTGTATCGTGTTCGCCCAGCTTGAGAGGGAAACGATACAGAAGCGGGTAACGGACGCTTACTATTCCCGCAGCCAGCGAGGTTTCAAGATGGGCGGGAAAGCCCCTTACGGCTTCCATACGGAGCCTATCAAGATGGACGGTATCAACACAAAGAAGCTGGTGGTAAACCCGGAGGAAGCGGCAAATATCCGGCAGATGTTTGAGATGTACGCCCAGCCCACAACCTCCTACGGGGATATTACCCGGTACTTTGCGGAACAGGGGATTTTGTTCAACGGCAAAGAGCTGATACGCCCCACGCTGGCGCAGATGTTACGCAATCCTGTCTATGTGCAGGCAGACCTTGATGTGTACGAATTTTTCAAAAATCAGGGGACGGTCATTGTCAATGACGCTGCCGATTTTACGGGCATGAACGGGTGTTATCTGTATCAGGGGCGGGACGTAAAGGCCAGCAAGAAAAACGACTTGAAAGACCAAATGCTGGTGCTGGCTCCCCATGAGGGTATCGTCCCCTCCGACATCTGGCTGACCTGTCGCAAGAAGCTGATGGACAACATGAAAATCCAGTCTGCCCGAAAAGCTACCCACACATGGCTGGCGGGAAAAATTAAGTGTGGGAACTGCGGGTATGCCCTTATGAGTATCTACAATCCCTCCGGCAAACAGTATCTCCGCTGCACCAAACGGCTGGATAACAAGAGCTGTGCCGGGTGCGGGAAAATCATCACTACGGAACTGGAAGCGGTTGTTTACCAGCAGATGGTGAAGAATCTGGAAAAGCACAAGACGCTGACGGGCAGAAAGAAAGCGGCAAAGGCAAACCCGAAAATCGCCGCCCTACAAGTGGAACTTGCTCATGTGGACAGCGAGATTGAAAAGCTGGTGGACAGTCTGACGGGGGCAAACAATGTCCTGCTCTCCTATGTGAATGTGAAGATAGCGGAACTGGACGGACGCAAGCAGGAACTTCTGGCAAGGATAGCGGAGTTGACGGTGGAAGCCATCAGCCCGGAACAGGTCAGCCAGATTTCCGGCTACCTCGACACTTGGGAGAATGTATCTTTTGACGACAAGCGGCGTGTAGTGGATTTGATGATTACCACCGTAGCCGCTACAAGCAACAGCTTGAACATTACATGGAAAATCTGACGGGCGGAACACCTCCCGTCAGATACCTACCCTGTGTAGTCCCTTGTAAACTGTACTTTATAAATGTTAAAACCACAAGAGATTAACGTTTTCAAAAACCTTTCCGCGATTCTTTGTACAGGATTTTTTCCATACCCAGGTATAACGGTTCGCATTTGCCTCTATTTTCGTGCCATCGATATAGGTATGTTCCAGATCAACGTGGTCTTTTTGAAAAATATAGGTATTGACATCCAAAAAAATCTGTTCCATTGAATCAGTGAGTTCCTTTCGGATGAAGCTGCCAAAGGTGGCAAAGGAAGGTGCCTTCATGCCATCGAGAAGATACATGTATCGGATATCGTTTCTACAGAATTTTTCGATATCACGCAGAGAAGAAATCCCGTTTTCCATGAAAGCAAAGAGTATCACTTTGAGGAGTTTGCGTTCATCACATCTTGGACGACCTGTTTTGTATCCTTTCGCTACAAAATATCTTGATAGGTCGATGTGATCCATCACTTCACAGAAAGTGTATACCGGATCAGAAATATCAATTAATTTTTCGATTTCCAATGGTAATTTCAACTGACGTGGTGTATAATTAACATTGGTTTTATTAGTTAGTCGCATAATTAATTATACCAAAAAATCGCTGAAGTCTCACGACCTCAGCGATTTTTCTTTAGGGCTGTTTTTTTACATCCCCTATAATTGATGGCGGTGACCTGTGCGCGAAATGTACAGGTTATTGTCGATGCCGGCAAACTGTTCGTGCAGCGTGCAGGTTATCTTCCGTGCTGTATATCACCGGCTCAGTCCTGAAGCAGCCGGTCGATCATTTTATATCCGTCTTTTATCAGTATTCCGGATTTCTTTCCGTTTGCCTCACTGTACAGCAGCCCCTGTCCCGCATTCTTTCTGCTGTCATAGAGCAGATATGGAACCGGATCGGAGACATGGGTACGGCAGCTGATTGGCGTCGGATGATCCGGCATAATTAACAGCCGGTAATCTTCGCCGGAACGATCCATCTCCCCGGCCACAATGCGGATCAATCTCTGGTCCAGATATTCGATCGCTTTTACTTTTCTCTCCACACTGCCCTGGTGTCCCATCTCATCCGGAGCTTCCACATGAATATAGACAAAATCAGCGCCCTCCTCCAACAGAGCTTTCACGCCGGCCTCCGCTTTGCCTTCATAGTTGGTATTCAGTCCTCCGTTAGCGCCAGGAACCTCGATATTTCTCATGCCGGCGCCTACGGCGATTCCCTTGAGCAGATCCACAGCGGAGATCATGGCTCCCTTCTTCCCTGTCTTGTCATAAAATGAAGATAAAGCCGGTCTTGTTCCTGCGCCCCAGAACCAGAGTGAATTTGCCTTATTTTTCCCCTGTGCCGCTCTCTTTTCATTTAATGGATGATGATTCAGAATGTCAAAGCTCTTTTTCATCATTTCTTTTAGCATTTCATCTTCGGGAAGGTGTTTTCCAATCTTCTGTGTCAGCACATCATGCGGCGGTGTCAACTCTACGACTTTCCCGTTATCCCAGATTAGTAAATGACGGTAGCTGGTGCCGACATAAAAACGATATATCTCGTTTTCAAAGACTTCTTTGACTGCATCGAGCAGAACGGCCGCGTCTTCCGTGGAAATCTCATCGGAACTGTGATCAAGAATCGTCCTCTCCTCATAGGGGACATCCTCCTCCGAGAGTGTTACAATGTTGCAGCGCAGCGCTATGTCGGTTGCTTTCATATCGACGCCGATGCTGAGAGCTTCGAGAGGGGAACGCCCCGTATAATATTTTTTCGGATTATAGCCCAGAACTGCGAGATTGGCCGTATCACTGCCAGGTTTCATTCCATCCGGAATTGTGGCTGCAAGTCCTACCTCAGAGAGCGGCGCCAGGCGATCCATTGCCGGAGTATCCGCATATTCGATAGGTGTTTTTCCTCCCAGTTCCTCAATTGGCTCATCTGCCATACCGTCGCCAAGCACGATTATGTATTTCATTCCGTCATCCTCCAAATTTTTATTGATTGCCTGTTACTTATTTCTGCCTTATATTCTACACTTTCTTTCTATAAAATGCAACCGTCCGTGTGTGGCGTACAAGCAACAGTAAACCGCAGGTTACTGTCCACACGGCAGTATCCCGCGAGGTGTTTCTGTGCATCGCGAAGCGTGTTAAGTTAAAAACAGAGCAAGTCCCGTCAAAGGAATCAAAAAAACAAGATTCCAGAATGTAAACTCCAGAAGATACCTCCCTTTTTTGCCAGGATAGCTTCTTGCAAAAAATTTGTAGGATATCAGGCTGGCAAGGGATGCGATCAGAGTTCCCAGTCCTCCTAGATTCACGGCCGCCAGAAGTGTCTTATACCGGTCCGTAAAACCTGAAAGCAGAATAGCGGCCGGCACATTGCTGATAATCTGGCTGGCAGCAATACCGGTAACCAGCTCCCGGCCCTGAATTAATTCCATCAGCCGGATGTTAACCGCATCAATCCGTTTCATATTACCGACAAAGATAAAAAAGCAGACAAAGGTTAAAAGAAGAACATAGTCAAGCTCCTTTAAAACCTTCCTGTCTTTTGCCAGCATCCACAAAATCACCGCCGCCAGAACGCTCTGCCAGGCCAGAAAATGCAGAACCACCAGAATATTTAAGAAAAAAAGTCCGAGATATACAGCCAGGCGGCGGATAAACACACCCGCATCCTCCGGCCTTTTTCCCATTCGCACCCTCACTGATAGCGGCTCATTCTTACCAACGGCTAAAAAAGTCCCCAGCAGAAGCATGGAAAAAAACGTATAAGGCAATACCGTCTCCATGAATGCTTTCATAGACAGTCCTGATACAGAGTAGAGATACAGATTCTGTGGATTTCCGATCGGAGTGCCCATGCTTCCCAGATTGGCGGCAATTGTCTCTAAAACAACGAGTTTCAGCAGCTGCTCTTCCTTTCCCACCATCTGGTAAACAAGAATGGTAAATGGCACAAAAGTAATCAGAGCCACGTCGTTTGTAATTAGCATGCTGCAGAAAAAGCAGAGACTTACCAGTATAAAGGAGAGTTTTTTAGTCCCGTGGGTGCCGGACAGCAGCCTATGCCCCAGCATGGTAAAGACACCGATTTCCTGCATGCAGGCTACCAGCGCCATCAGACAGAATAACAAAGCAAGGGTTCTGTAATCAATGTATCCCAGATACTCTCTTCCCGGCTTTACGGCCAGGCAGGACAGCGCCGCAAGAGCTGCCGCAGCGCAGAATACGGTCTCATTTTTAATGAATTGTTTCACTGATATTGTATGTTTATTCATAAGAGTCTTCTCACACGGAAAGAGAAGATATCACCGCATCGTAATATCTTCTCTCTTATTTCTGTTATTAACTTTATTGACATGATACCAGGGTCAAAAGGTTGGAAATCTGATGCAAGCATGCTTGCATGAAGATTTTTAATCTTGGGACCCGCCAAAAACATGAGTAAGAAGCCATTTTTCGCAGAAAAATGAGCGGATTGCGAATGTTTTTGAGAATTGTGTGAGCACGCAGTGCGGAGCAATCCCGTATCAACGGGGTCAAAAGACCTTTTGACCCCAACATCATTGACATTGATATTAATTAACGGATCTCTGTCATTCCGCCCATATATGGACGAAGCGGCTCAGGGATTCTGACAGAACCGTCTGCCTGAAGATTATTCTCCAGAAAAGCAATCAGCATACGGGGAGGCGCTACCACAGTATTATTTAACGTGTGGGCAAAATATTTGCCGTCCTGGCCGTTTACACGGATCTTCAGTCTTCTGGCCTGGGCGTCGCCAAGATTGGAGCAGCTTCCCACCTCAAAATATTTCTGCTGTCTCGGAGACCATGCCTCCACATCAACTGATTTCACCTTCAGATCTGCCAAATCGCCGGAACAGCATTCAAGCGTTCTTACCGGAACATCTAAAGAACGGAATAAGTCCACAGTATTCTGCCAGAGCTTGTCGAACCACATCTTGCTGTCTTCCGGTTTGCATACAACTATCATCTCCTGCTTTTCGAACTGATGAATTCTGTATACCCCTCTCTCTTCTATGCCGTGAGCGCCTTTTTCCTTCCGGAAACATGGTGAATAGCTGGTAAGAGTCTTTGGAAGCTCCTCCTCCTGTATCACGGTATCAATAAATTTACCAATCATGGAATGCTCGCTTGTACCAATCAGATAGAGATCCTCTCCCTCAATCTTATACATCATGGCATCCATCTCGGCAAAACTCATAACGCCTGTCACTACATTGCTGCGGATCATGAAAGGAGGTACACAGTAAGTGAATCCCCGGTTAATCATGAAATCTCTTGCATAGGAAATCACCGCCGAATGGAGCCTGGCGATATCTCCCATCAAATAATAGAAGCCGTTTCCGGCAACTTTTCTGGCGCTGTCCAGATCAATTCCGTTAAATCGCTCCATGATCTCTGTATGATAAGGGATTTCAAAGTCCGGAATTACGGGTTCGCCGTATTTCTGAACCTCAACATTCTCGTTGTCGTCTTTTCCAATTGGAACACTCGGATCGATGATATTGGGAATCGTCATCATAATTTTTAAGATCTTATCTCCCAGCTCCTTCTCCTGCTCCTCAAGCGCAGCCAGACGCGCAGACTGCTCGGCAACCTGCTTCTTCATCTCCTCCGCCTCGTCCTTTTTCCCCTGACCCATCAGGGAGCCGATCTGTTTTGCAATTTTATTCTTATTGGCGCGCAGATCATCGGCCTCTTTCTTAGCGGCTCTGTTCTTAGCATCCAGCTCGATCACTTCATCTACAAGGCCAAGCTTGCTGTCCTGAAATTTATTCTTAATATTCTGCTTTACGATTTCAGGGTTTTCTCTGACAAACTTTAAATCTAACATCTCTTCCTCCTGTTGTTTCAAGCAATCTCCATCTATTTCCGGGAAGCATTATATTATTTTTTCCCTGACTGCCATATCTTTGTCGATTATACTACAGTTTTTTCCTAATGAAAAGCCCTATTATTTAGTTGAGAATGGGGGACGCGTCCGGAAGGGACAAGGTCCGGTGTGGTGAAATTGTGTGTCTGAGTCTTCAGTCCCCGGGGGAGATTGTCGTGAGAGGGGGAATCCAGCCGGAATGAATTCTTACGGGGACCGTTCGCACTCTTTGGAGTTCGCAGCGGTGCTAAGTTCGTAAAAGACCTCACTAAGCACCGGCGGACTCCCATGTCCCCTCCAGAATTGATTCCGCCTCCTTCCCCCAGCCAGGTTGATCGACGGGGACTGAAGACTCAGGCGCAGTTTTTGTCGCTCACACCGGCTCTTGTCCCTTCCGCCGCTGATTGTCTCCACCGTCAAGCGGAGATGCCCCCTGTTGCTGCCACCACTTCTACTGGCAGCATCCTTACTCATTGACAGGCTAAAAAAATAAACGCAGACAGATACATGTCGTGGCAACGACAAGGTTTTCCCCACACTTAGAGCGTGAGACAATCAGCCGCCGCAGTCCAGCGGACGGGCGACACACTTGGCGGAGTCTTTCGTCCCGGCGAAAACTGAGCCGTTGGGGCGGAGGGGAAGATAAAATCTGCGGATGCCTTTGAAATCCATCGGTGCTTGACGAGGTATTTTCGAGTCTAGCAGCCGCTATGCATTTCAGGGAGCGAGAGCGTGCTCCGCAGATTTTATCTTCCCCGCAGCCCCAACCCACGACAACCTTCCCCCCGGGACGAAAGACTCATATACACATCTCACCACCCCGTCCGCTGGCCGTCCCGGCAGCGTCCTCACCTGCCTGATTAAAGTTTCATCAGATAAGGAAGACACTCCTCCAGGCACAGCCCTTCAATTTCCGGAACTCCCAGCTCCTCCGAACGTTCAACGCACTTTCTTGTGAAAGCAGCCGCCCTGCGGACCGACTCTTCCAGTGCAACGCCCTTTACGGCGCTGGCGCCGATGACTGCGGCAAAGACATCTCCCGTTCCATGATGGTTCCCCTCTGCGTGGTGCGCTGTCTGAAAAACAGGTTCTTTTCCTCTTTCATGGATGACATTGATGACCAGACTTCCCTTGACAACTCCGGTCAGGACCACGGCCCCAGCCCCCATTAACAGGAGTTTATAAGTCAAATCAGAGAGCTTTCTCTTACTCCATCCCTTTTCCTGATAAGGCGTGTCGGTCAGAATACATGCCTCCGTCAGATTCGGAGTGATGATATCGGCATACTGAATCAGTTCGCGCATACCCTCACAGAGCTGTCTGTCACAGACACTGTAAGTAGTTCCGTTATCCCCCAGCGTGGGATCGACAAGCAGCATGGTGGTATGTTCTTTCTTAAAATGCCGGATAAAGTCTGTGACAATCTCTACCTGACGAACTGAACCGAGAAATCCGGTCATGATCCCGTCAAAAGAAAATTCCAGCCTCTTCCACTCTTCAATGTAAGGCACCATACGATCCGTATAATCGTCAAAAAAGCAGGATGGATATCCTGCGTGGTTCGACAGCACTGCCGTAATAAGAGGACAGCACTGTACCTTTAATGCGCTGATCACAGGAATAGCCGCTGTCAATGCACAGCGGCCATAACCTGCAATATCATTAATCACAGCAATCTTTTTGGGCTGTAGAGCCGCTGCTGCTCCATCTTTATTGTTACTCATTTTCAAATCTTCCATGCGTTTTTCATTCTCCATTACTTTTTCCGTCTCCGTGCTTGTATATCAGACCGACGCCGGTTAGTTTACGGTCAGTCATGCGCCTCCACACAGATAAGGACCCCCTTTTCTACTTCCATGATACCTTCCTCACCATTCAGCTCATTGCTGATGCAGAGGGAAGTTCCAAGGACGATTCTGCGCCGGTTTAAGGGATACTTAAAGCCCTTTAACGTCAGCCCTTCCACCACCTCTGTCAGAGGCATGAAAGAAATATACCTGCCATATATCTCGGATTTCCTGAACACTTTTCCGCTTCCCAGCAGATACAGCCTGTTCTGGGCATCATAGATACTGACATCCATTCCCTGCTTGTAAAACTGATAGAGCAGCTGGATATTGCTTATGGCATGATCCATCCTGCCCCCGAGCGCTCCCAGTAAATCCACACTGTTATAGCCGCATTTGGCAGCGGTTAAAAGAGCCAGTTCCGTGTCCGTCTCATCTTTTTCCGGTTTGTGGATCTCAAAAGCCACGGACGGATTATCCTTATATTCTCTTAAAACCAGAGGATCCACCGAGTCCAAATCGCCTACCACTTCATCCGGAACAATGTGCAGATGACTCAGTATCTCCAGGCCGGCGTCAACCGCGACAATCCAGTCGTATCTCCGGTTTTGCAAAAAATCTTTAACAAAGGAAATATCAATAGAACCTCCCGTAACAACCAAACACTTTTTCATACGCTATTCACTTCTCTTTATGATTATTTGTTTTATTCCTGTAACAGCTCAGGCATCTGGCCTGTTACTGATCTGCTGCATATTCTTCAAAAATATCCAGGAAAGTCTTCACATTCTCAGTCGGATTTCCTTTAAACACAGCGGAACCCGCTACAATCACATCGGCTCCGGCTTCAATTACATCCCTTACATTGGCAGGTGAAATTCCTCCGTCCACCTGGATACGGGTGGCAAGTCCCTTTTCATTGCACAAATTCCGAAGTTCCCTGATCTTGCCGAGTGTATAGGGAATAAACTTCTGTCCGCCAAATCCGGGATTGACGGACATGATGAGAACCATATCCACCTGTTCAAGAATACAGGACAGTGTCGACACGGGTGTTGCCGGATTTAAGGCTACACCTGTCATGAGTCCGGCCTCTTTAATCTGGTTAATTGTCCTGTCAAGATGGGTACATGCCTCCTGATGCACACAAATCAGATCGGCGCCTGCCTTTTTCATATCGTCTACATACCGTCCCGGTTCCTCCACCATCATATGGACATCAAAGGTTTTATTGGTACAGCTTCTCAGACTCTCAATCAAAGGCATGCCGAATGAAATACTGGGGACAAAAGTTCCGTCCATTATATCCAGATGGATATAGGGCGCTCCGGCTCTGTCCACCTCCTGTACCTGCTCGCCGAGCCGTTTAAAATCTGCTCCCAGAATGGAAGGCGCTAAAATAATCATAATCAGTATCTCCTCTTGTCTTTTAATTCCTGGTATAAAAGAAGGTAATTATCATAGCGGCTCCTGCTGATTTTACCATCCGCAACTGCCGTCTTGACTCCGCATACCTTCTCACCCACGTGGATACAGCCTAAAAACCGGCATTCCTCCTCGTATTCAGAAAATTCCGGAAAATAGTCCTTTAATTCATTTGGCTCCAAATCCTCGATATACATGGAACTGAAGCCGGGCGTATCCATCATATAGGTTCCGTTCTCCACAAAGAAAAGCTCCGAATGTCTCGTAGTATGCTTTCCTCTTTTAATCTTTTCACTGACAACACCGGTTTCCATCCTGGCCTCCGGCTGCAGAAAGTTGGTGATTGACGACTTGCCGACACCGGAAGGACCTGCCAGAACCGTGGTTTTTCCGGCAATCAGCTCATGCAGCTTTTCAAGGCCGGCGGCTTCATAGGTGCTGATAAAATGGAGTGTATAACCGGCCGGTCCGTAAATGGCCCTCAGTTCTTCGATCTCTTTTCCGCCGGATAAATCGATTTTATTAAAACAGATAATAACCGGTATCTCCTGCCTCTCCATCATGACCAGGAAGCGGTCAAGAAGATTCAGGTTCGGCAGCGGTTCCGTGACGGCAAACACCACGACAGCCTGATCCACATTGGAAACCGCAGGCCGGATCAGCTTGTTTTTCCGCGGCAGGATTGCGTCGATATTTCCGGTTCCCTCTTTTTCGTCCAGAACCATAAACTCCACGTCATCTCCCACCAGCGGTTTAATATTCCTGTTTCTGAAAACACCCTTTGCCTTACATTCATAGATTTTACTGCGGCCGTCATGGACATAATAAAACCCGGCAATGCCTTTGATAATCTTACCTTTCATCGGTCTTGTTCATCCTTATTCATCTACCTCCAGATATTCCAGCGGATAGGATTTGAGTACCTTGTTATTCGTCAGATCCTGTACCTGCAGTTCTCCGGTTAAAACGCCCTCCGCTCCCGGTATTGTATAGCGGATCGGTATTGTGATGTTTCCGCCCATCTTTCTCGGCTCCAGAAGCACCTTCTCCACCTGCTTACCGTTTACCTGCTGGATTGCCACAATCCGGACCGTGATCTCAATATCTCCGGAACTGGGGCCGAACATATCTTTAAGCGGGAAATCGTCATTGATTACGGCGACATACTGTTTTCCTTTGCCCGTGCTGACCGTATATCCTACGGCCGTACCCTGCGGCGTATCCGTAAGGGCCACAATGTCCTGACTGATGATCATGCCTTTGGCGACATCCTCGCTTTTTTCTTCCTTGCGCTCGCCAAGCGTCAGTCCCAGGGCTTCAAGAGCCGTCCCGGCGTCCTCCTCGGACATTCCGGTAATGTCTATCATGGGAACCATTGGAACCGCCGGACCGGAGCTTACGAAAACTTTTACGCTGGAGCCCGGTTCCGCTTTCTCCGGTTCAAAACGCAGAACCCTGCCTTTTTCTGTCTCTTCGCTTGTTTCTTCCTGCAATTCAACCTTCAGGTTATGTGACTCCAGAACCAGTTTCGCCTCATCGCCTGTCATCGTATTCAATTCCAGCTTCGTCAAGTCCACCTTGCCGCTGCCTTCCCCAACCGTGACGGTGATTTCCGACTGTTTTGAGACGATTGTCCCCGAAGTGACACTCTGTTTGATAACGTATCCCCTCTCTTCATCAGCCGATTTGGCATATTCATACCGTATTTTCAGCGAGGCATCGCTCAATGCCTGCTCCGCCTGCTCAACATTCAGGCCGACAAGAGGCGGCACCTTACATTCCGTACTTTTTAATGTCTCTTCCGACTGGGCAGAGGCCTCCGTAGTCTTTTCAATAGTGTTTCCGGATCCAAGGTTGAAAATTCCTCCCAGCCTTGCAAAGATTACGAGTACCACCGCAACGATAATAACAGCCGCGACAATCCCAATCGTTGTTAAAAGTTTCTCTATCTGTGGATTTACATCATCGTGCTGTTCTTTTTTCTTTTTGCCCGACGGCGGCTTTGCCATTTTCGGTTCTCTTTTTACAACAGGAACATCAATTCCGCCATTCCAGTTCTGGTCAAGAGGTCCTGTTCTGCGCTGCGTATCACGAACGAATTCAACTTCCCCTCTGTCCCGGATCACGGTAGGGGAATACTCATCCAGCTCCGGTTCCTTCTTCAGATATTCATCTTCCGGATCTACCAGTGCATGGCGGAGATCGGCGATAAGCTCATATGCGTCGCGGTATCGTCTGTCCGGCTTCTTTGCCGTAGCTTTCAGGATAATCCTCTCAAGGCTAGGCGTAACGTCATGGTTTAAATGGCTGGGAGGAAGAACCGGCTCTTCCAGATGGGCCAGTGCAATTGTCACCGTATTTTCCCCGTCAAAGGGAACCTGCCCGGTCACCATCTCGTACATCGTGATTCCGAGGGAATACAGGTCGCTTCGGGCGTCGCTGTATCCTCCTTTAGCCTGTTCCGGGGAAATATAATGAACGGAACCCACGGCATTCGAACCGATCGTCTGGGAAGACACCGCCCTCGCTATACCGAAATCGGCAACCTTCACCTTCCCGTCACGGGAAATAATCATGTTCTGCGGTTTGATGTCGCGATGGACGATATGCTGATCATGAGCGGCCGCAATTCCCTGGGCCACCTGAATTGCAATGCCTATCGTCTCCTTTACCCCGAGATGCCCTTTTTTCAGAATATAGCTTTTTAAAGTGATTCCCTCTATCAGCTCCATTACGATGTAGTGAAGATCACCTTCATCCACAACGTCATAGACGCTGACAATATTCGGATGGGAAAGGCCGGCGGCCGCCTGCGCCTCCATCTTAAATTTACTGACAAAATTGGAATCCTGGCTGAATTCCTCCTTTAATACTTTTATTGCGACCAGTCGGTTCAATTTGTGGCATTTGGCCTGATAAACCTCCGACATGCCGCCTGTACCGATGAGAGCAAGTATCTCGTATCGGTCCTGTAAATAACTTCCCGGCTGCAGCATCATAATGGACTCACCTCGCTTATCTGGGGATCCACAAGGATCACGGCTATGTTATCCCTGCCCCCGTTCTGATTCGCTAAGGCTACCAAAGCCTTCGCTTTCATCTGAAGTGAACCCGGCAGAAGCACGAGACGGAACATTGCGGAGTTGTCAACCATATTGGAGAGGCCGTCGGAACACAGCAAAATGTAGTCGCCGCTTTTCAAAGGTACTTCAAAAAAGTCAACATCCACTTTTCGTCCTATGCCGACAGCTCTTGTGATGATATTTTTCTTCTCCCTGTATTCACTGCTGTCACGGTCCATCTGCCCCATGGAGACCATCTCTTCCACAAATGAGTGGTCCTTTGTAATCTGGCTGATTCCCTCCCTCTCGATAAGATAGAGCCTGCTGTCACCGACGTTGGCGACATAGAGTATGGAATCCTCGATCGTAGCGGCAACCAGCGTGGTACCCATTCCTGCCAGTTCTGCATTTGTAAGCGACTGTTCATACAATTCCCGGTTGATTTTTGCAATTCCGTTATTAATGGCCGATACCGCACCGGTGTCGTCACATTCCTTTATGTAGGATACAAGGTGTTCCACCAGATAACGGGACGCAAAGTCTCCCGCCCTGTGGCCTCCCATACCGTCTGCAACAATAAACAGGTTTGAAAGAGGCCCTACAGGTTCTGTGCTGGCAAACTGGTAATCCTGGTTCATTTGCCGGACACGGCCGACATCTGTCAAGGCATATGCTTTCATTCTCCCTCTTTCCTTTCCTTGTCGATAAAACTTTTTCTGAGCTGTCCGCAGGCGCCGTCTATATCCCTGCCCATCTCTCTTCTGACAGTAACATTTATACCGCTTTTTTCAAGCTGGTTTTTAAACGCCTCTATGGCCTGGCGGCCGGACTGGACGTATTCTCTCTCTTTTATCGGATTGACCGGTATCAGATTGACATGGCCGTGCTGGTCTTTAATCAGACGGACCAAAGCCTTAGCTTCATCCAGGTTATCGTTGACTCCCTGAACCAGGCTGTATTCAAATGTCAGTCTGCGCCCCGTCTTCTCAAAATAATAACGGCAGGCATCCATCACTTCATTTAAGCCGTACCGTTTGGCGACCGGCATCAGCGTTCTCCTCACTTCGTCATTCGGTGCATGGAGGGAAAGAGCCAGCGTAATCTGCAAATCTTCCTCCGCCAGCTTCCGGATTCCCGGCACAATGCCGCAGGTGGAGACAGTGACATTTCTCTGGCTGATGTTAAGTCCGCCTTCGCCTGTGAGCAGCCGGATAAAACGGATAAGATTATCATAATTGTCCAGCGGTTCGCCGGAACCCATTACAACCACATTTGAAACACGTTCTCCCGTGTCTCTCTGTATCCGGTAAATCTGATCGAGCATCTCCGACGGAGTCAGGTTTCTCTCCAGGCCGTCAAGGGTGGAGGCGCAGAAACGGCAGCCCATCCGGCAGCCGACCTGAGAGGAAATGCAGACCGAATTGCCATGCTTATATTTCATCAGAACACTTTCTATCACATTTCCATCTTCCAGTTCAAACAGGTATTTTCTTGTATCATCAATTTGTGAAATTCTTACGCATACCGGCTTAAGCGCCGTGAATGTACAGTTCTCTGCCAGCTTCCCGCGCAGATCCTTTGAAAGATTTGTCATTTCGTCAAACGAAGCAGCCAGTTTTTCATGCATCCACCGGTAGAGCTGTCCGGCCCGGAACGGTTTTTCTCCCATTCCCTTTAATAAATCCTGAAGCTCTTCGTGCGTCAGCGATTTGATATCAGTTTTGTTCATAACACTCCTTAGCCGCACTTTTTCATCACGGCGATAAAAAATCCGTCGCAGGGATGGATTCCCGGAAGGAACTGGATATATCCAGACTCCATAGACGGCTCCGAAAGTTTTTCTCCGAGACGCCCTTTTAGATTCACCGGCTCGAAAGGAAAATGTTCCAGGAACCAGCGCATATTATCTTCATTTTCTTCTCTGTTGACGGTGCAGGTGCTGTAAACCAGCGTCCCGCCCGGCTTGACGTACCGCTGCACTACGGAGAGTATCTCCCTCTGAAGGCAGGCCAGATCATGCAGTTTCTCGGGCGTCATATTGTATTTTATATCCGGCTTCCGGCCGATTATGCCAAGGCCGGAGCAGGGGAGATCGGCAATTACCACATCGGCGGCCTCCTCCGAATCAGGATCAAAGGAAAGGGCGTCGCATACGGCGGCCCTTAAATTTGTCAGACCGCTCCTGCCGATATTCTCTTCAATAAGCGATACCTTTGCCTCGCTGATATCGCGTATCTCCACCATGCCGGTGCCTCCCAGGATATCGGCCGCATGAAGTCCCTTGCCGCCGGGAGCGCCGCAGACATCGATTACGTAATCTCCGTCTTTGATCCCCGCCGCATCGCCGGCCAGGGAAGAACTCAAATCCTGTATCTGGAGCCAGCCCTCCCGGAATGCCTCAAGTCCCTCCAGATAATCGACTCCCTCCAGACAGATTACGTCATCGGCATAACGGCTGTCCTTTGCGGTAACGCCCTGAGCGCCCAGAGAATCGAGGATCTGCTGTTTTTCCGCCCGGTTCAGGCATAATCTTGCCATCAGGGGGCGGTCCTTTAAAAAGCTCTCCATCATCCGCCGGAACGTTTCCTCACCGTATGTTGATTTCCACATGGAGGCCAGCCATTCCGGCATGGAATAGCGGATAGAATCATCCGGAAACACCAGATTGTCTTTTCCCCTGGAAATGCTTCGAAGGACTCCGTTGACAAAGCCCTTGAGACCGGAAAAACCGCGTTTTTCAGCCAGTTTCACCGCTTCATTACAGGCGGCTGAATCCGGAACCCGGTCCATATGGCAGATCTGATAGGCGGACATCCGGAGAATGGTGCGGATCACCGGTTTCATTTTATTTACTTTTACTTTCGAATATGAATTTAATATATAATCGAGCTGAATCCGGTACTCTACCGTCCCGTCCACCACACGCTTGATGAAGGAGCGGTCCTGTTTTTCCAGGTATTGGTATTTTGTAAGCGCCTGTGACAGGATCACATGGCTGTATTTGCCTTTTTCCAGTACTTCCAGCAGAATATCCAGGATGATCTCCCGCAGCGCCGGTTCTTTAACGGTCATCTCTTCTTCCTCCAAACAGAATCAGGAGCCGCAGAAGCTGTAAAATAGAGCCGGCTGCCGCAGCCACATAGGTGAGGGCCGCCGCTCCCAGGACATTCTTCGTATATCCCACTTCCTCTCCGGACAGGATTCCCGTCTCGTCGAGAAGCCGTACGGCGCGTGAGGAGGCGTTAAACTCCACCGGCAGTGTCACAAGCTGGAAAATTACGCACAGCGTGAACAGCAGTATTCCAATCTGTACCAGCGGAGAGCCCAGGCCTCCGAATAATACGCCCAGAAGAATCATGGGCCAGGAAAGCTGGGTTCCGATATTTACTACCGGCACAATAGCGCCGCGGATTTTTAAAGGTGCGTATTCCGTGTTGTCCTGGATGGCATGGCCGCACTCGTGAGCCGCCACACCGATTGCCGCTACCGACGGCGAATCGTAGACAGATTCGGAAAGATTTAATGTCTTATTCCTCGGGTCGTAATGATCGGTCAGATTTCCCGCCACCTTACGGACCTGTACATCGTAAATCCCCTGGGAATTCAGGAGCCGTTTAGCCGCTTCGGCGCCGGTCATCCCCGTCATGCTTCTGACGCGGGAATACTTGGCGAAGGTGCTCTGGACTTTGGCCGACGCCGCCATCGAAAGAACAACTCCAATTAAAACAAGTATCATTGTAGGATCAAAAAAACGATAGTATCCCATTCCATATCCGGGCATAATAAAACTCCTTTCGAAAATCCAAAATAGTCAGGCATTTCATCAAACTGTTACATTCTTATCCCAGAATAATCCCCTCTTTAACCGGATATCCGCGCAGAAAAGCACACGTATCCATCCTCTTTTTTCCTTCCAGCTGCAGCTGGCGTATTCTGAGGCAGCCCTTTCCCGTTTTGACGAGAAAGCTGTCTTTTTCCACTTTGACAATCCTGCCATACTCATCCTGTCCGTCACTGAACTCATCCGTCACCTCCGCCTCCCACAGCTTCAGTGTCCTGCCCTCAAAGGCAGTATAGGCGCTGGGCCACGGATTCAGGCCGCGTATCAGCCGCTCGATGGCCTCCGCGTCCCTGCTCCAGTCTATTTTTCCAAGAGCCTTGTCAAGCATTCCGGCGTAGCATGCGCCTTCCTCCGGCTGTTTTGTCCTGACAAGCGTGCCTTTCTCCGCCTTTTCAAGGGTGGAGAGAATTAATTCGCCCCCGGCCAGGCTGAGCCGGTCGAACAGGCTTCCGCCGGTCTCCTTCGCATCCAGTTCCACCACAATTTTCTCCAGCATATCTCCGGTATCCAGGCCGGCATCCATCATCATCGTGGTAACGCCGGTTTCCCGATCCCCGTTGATCACGGCCCACTGAATCGGTGCGGAACCTCGGTACCTCGGGAGCAGGGAGGCATGGACATTGATACAGCCGTATCTCGGAAGCTCCAGAATCCGCTGCGGAAGTATCTGGCCGAATGCCGTCACGACGACTGCATCCGGGGAAAGCACTTTCAGCACCTGGAAAAATTCATCATCCTGCTTCACCCTGGCCGGCTGGTAAACGGGAATACCGTATTCCATTGCCTTCTCCTTGACGGGAGTCATAAGCACCGCTTTGCCCCTGCCCTTTGGTTTATCCGGCTGGGTTACGACGGCGGCCACCTGATGGCCTCCTCTTATCAGCGCCTCCAGAGTGGGAACTGCGAAATCAGGTGTTCCCATAAATACAATCTTCATCTTATTCCTCTACCTCTTCCATCATCACATCTTCCAGTTTGCCCTCCACGAGGCTCACATAGAGCTGGCCCTTCAGGTGGTCGCATTCATGACAGATTGCCCTTGCAAGCAGTCCTTCGCCCTCCAGCTCAAACTCTTCCATCTTTTCGTTCAGGGCCTTTACTTTTACTTTCTCCGGCCGTGTAACGACACCGGTCTTCCCCGGCACGCTCAGACATCCCTCAGACCCGGTCTGGCTCCCCTCCGTCTCCACAATCTCGGGGTTGATCAGCACATACTGGTTGCCGTCATCCACATCGATTACGACAATCTGCTTTCTGATTCCCACCTGGGGTGCGGCGAGGCCGACGCCGTTGGCCTCATACATTGTCTCAAACATATCTTCTATCAATTCGGCGGTATGTTCCGTCATTTCCTTTACCGGTTTACATTCCTTCGTGAGGACTTCATCGCCCATTGTTCTGATTGATCTGATTGCCATTTTTCTTTTCCTCCATATGTCAGCTTATGAAATATCAAATTGCAGGGCCAGCGATTTAAATCCTTCATCCCCGGCTGCCAGCAACTCGATATTTCTCCTGATTTTATCAAGTATATCACAATTTTTACTCTTTATATATAAAATTTTTCTGTATATATCATTAACTTTGTAGACCGGGGCCCTGACTGGGCCGATCATCTGTATCTCATTTTCTTCATATCCCATCTTCCTCACTGTCGAAAGCGCAAGGTCAGAACAGCGCTCCACCGTCTTTTCATTATTTCCGGCAAACAGAACCGCCTCCATGTAACAGGCCGGAGGATAGTTCATCATTTTCCGGTAAAACATTTCCCTGCGGTAAAATTCTTCATAGTTCTGTTCTGCCGCCGTAACGATGGCATAGTGTTCCGGCTGGTATGTCTGAATCACCACATTGCCGGACAGGCTTCCCCGGCCGGCTCTCCCTGCGGCCTGGGTAAGAAGCTGAAACGTCCGCTCGCTGCACCGGTAATCCGGGGTGTTCAGGGACAAGTCGGCGGCCATAATGCCAACAAGCGTCACGTTCCCAAAATCATGGCCCTTTACGATCATCTGCGTCCCAATCAGAATATCCGCCTCATGGGCTGAAAAAGCCGCCAGAATCTCTTCATGGCCGCCCTTTCTGGCCGTTGTATCGGCATCCATGCGCAGGATCCTGGCCTGGGGAAACGCCTTTCCCGTCAGTTCCTCCAGCTTCTGCGTCCCTGCGCCGAAACCGGCAATATAAGGGGACCCGCAGGAGGGACAGAGCTTCATAAGCGGAACCGAATAGCCGCAGTAATGACATACGAGACGGCTGGTTCCGTGAAGCGTCAGGGAAACGTCACAGTGGGGACATTTCACCGCCTCCCCGCAGGAGCGGCAGGAAATAAAATTGGAATACCCCCTTCTGTTGATGAAGAGCATAATCTGTTCCTTTTTTCTGAGCCTGTCCTCAATCAGCTCCTTAAGCCGTCTGCTGAACATGCTTTTGTTGCCTTCCTGCATCTCTTTCCTTAAGTCCACCACGTCCACGCTGGAAAGCGCGCTGCCGCTTGCCGCCCTGTTCTTCAGGGAAAGCAGCTTATATTCTCCTGCCATGGCTTTGGTATACGCCTCCATGGAGGGAGTCGCGGAGCCCAGCACAAGCGCCGCGCGGCATAGCCTGGCTCTCTCTGCGGCCACATCCCTGGCATGATACCTGGGCATGGTTTCACTTTTATAGGCTCCCTCATGCTCCTCATCAATTATAATAAGCCCCAGATCCTGAAACGGCGTAAACAGTGCGGAACGCGGCCCTATCATAACGGATACTTCACCCTTTGCCGCCCGTTCCCACTGATCATACCGTTCCCCGGCCGACAGCCTGGAATTGATAATCGCAATCTGATCGCCGAACCGCTTATAAAAGCGCATCACGGTCTGATAGGTCAGTGCAATCTCCGGTATCAGAAGGATAACCTGCTGTCCCCGTTTCAATACATATTCCATCAACTCCATATATACTTCCGTTTTTCCGCTGCCGGTAATCCCGTGAAGAAGATAGGTGTCCCGGTGACCTTCTTCATAATCCCGGATGAACCGGTCCGCCGCCGTTTTCTGTTCTTCATTCAGGATAGCGGCATGGCCGGTATGGGAAAGCTCTTTAAACGGCGTTCTGTAAATTTCTCTGGTCAGGATTTCAATCTGGCCTTTGTCTATCAGCGGTTTTAAGGTCGACGGTGTGATTTGAAGCTGCGACTCGGCCATCTCCGAAGGAATCACGGACGTCTCTCTAAATGCATTTAACAGGCGCAGCCTGGCTTTATGATTTTTCTTTTCCGCTTCCCGTATCGCAATATCAAGCTCCTCACTGTCCAGCAGGCAGCGGATGCTCTTTTTTTCTTTGGGTTTCATCTTCTGCTTTACCGGGAGGACTGTTTTCAGGGACTGGTTCATTGTGGCGCCGTAGGTTTCACGCATCCACCATGCAAGCTGAATTAGCTGGGACTGGACCGATATGCTCCCGGTCACAACCCCAGCTATCTCTTTGATCCGCTCCGTATCAAATTCAGGCGTATTGCTTAAACCTACCACATAGCCCTTTCTCGTCACATTGCCTTTTCCAAAAGGCACACGGACGCACACTCCGACATAAATTTCGGCTTCCAGCCCTTTTGGTATCCCATACTGGAACGCACGGTCGACCTTCCCGTGGGATATATCAATGATTACATCGGCATAGGCGTAGCTCGTCATTATCGTCTGTCTCCTCTTTAACGCTGAAAAGCCCTTCTCTCATATAAAACGTGCGGCCGTTTCTCCCAGCTTCATGCTGTTCGAACCCTTAAAAAGCACTGCGTCACCTTCCCGCAGCAGCTTCTCAAGATATTCCGTCATCTCTTCCTTCTGCTCTTCCTCAAACACGGTTGTCTTTACTTTCCCTTCCACGCCTCTGGCAATTTCCTTTGCCAGCGCTCCGTAAGTTATGACTTCCTCTACCGGCTGTTCTCCCAGGAAAGCTCCTATTTCATAATGGAATAACGGAGCATCTTCTCCCAGCTCTTTCATATCGGCCAGAACGGCTATTCTTCTCTTCCTGTCCGTCAGAGATGCCAGGACACGGATTCCCGCCTTCATGGAGTCAGGGCTGGCATTATATGTGTCGTCTATAATCGTTATGTTTCCCTTTTCATAAATCTGCTGGCGGTTTTTAAAACCATCAAAGGTTTTAAGCGCTTCTGCGGCATCGGCCAGCGGCACATGATAATGATCGGCTACTGCCAGGGCGGCCAGCGCATTGAGAATATTGTGTTCCCCCATCACTTCAAGGACGACCGGCACCACCGCAGCGCCGTGTACCATATCGAATGCCGGACGGCCTCCGTTATATGTGATATTGACGGCCCGGTAGCTGCAATTCGCACCAAGTCCGTAAAAAGAAGTCTCACAGCCGTCCTTTGCCCGGACATCCCGCAGCAGCTCATTATCTCCATTCAGAAAAAGGGTTCCGCCCTTCTTCATTCCATCCTGAATACGGAGTTTCTCCTTCAGGATATTCTCACGGGAACCAAGATTTTCGATATGCGTAACCCCTATATTGGTGATTACGGCCGTGTCCACGCGGGCAATGTCTGCAATTACCTCCATCTCCCCCGGTTCACTCATCCCCAGCTCCAGAACTCCGATCTCATCTGAATCCGAAATATCGGAAATTGTAATCGGAACTCCCACCTGGCTGTTGTGATTGGCAGGTGTCTTGAAGGTTCTGTATCCGGCTGAAAGGGCGGCGGCTATCATCTCCCTCGTCGTCGTCTTGCCCACGCTTCCGGTGATTCCGACCAGGGGCAGGGAAAGGCGGCTTCTGATATAGCGGCCAATGTCCTGAAGGGCCTTTTTTGTATCCTCCACCCGTATTAGGGCGCCTGTTATGCCCTCAGGACATGTGTCATGCTCCGAGGTCAGAGACGCGGCCGCGCCGTTTTCGAACGCCTGGCTTAAAAAACGGTGGGCATCCGCTTTTTCCCCGATAAGAGGGACAAACAAATCGTCCCCCTTCATAGTCCTCGAATCAATGCTGATATGTCTTAAGGATGTTTCCATATCGCCGCAAAGGAGACGGCCGTTTACCGCCTCCACGATGTCTCTTATTCTGATATTTTCCATTTTCTGTTACTCCAGACATTATTTTTGGCATTTCTGCCTGTTATATATTATAATCGTACTTTGCCACACTTACATCCCAAGCTTCTGCACTGCTTCCTGCACCACGGTTCTGTCCAGGAACGGATGTCTGACACCTTCGATTTCCTGATAATCCTCATGGCCTTTACCGATTATCGCAATGATATCCCCCTCCTGCGCATGTGACAGGCTGTATTCAATTGCCTCGCGCCGATCGGGAATCTCTATGAATTTTCCCTCTGTCCTTGAAAGACCGGTCTTAATATCGGCCAGAATATCGGATGTCTTCTCAAAACGGGAATTGTCGGCCGTAATAATAGAGAGATCCGCAAGCTTTCCTCCAATCTCTCCCATCGAATAGCGTCTGTCCCTGGCCCGGTTCCCGCCGCAGCCAAAGACAACCACAAGCCGTTTAGGCTTATAGTCGCGAAGCGTCATCAAAAGACTTTCCATGCTGACTGCGTTATGGGCATAATCGACAATCACGGTGCACTTTGCCGATTTATAGACAATTTCCATACGGCCGTCCACCTGCATATGCTCCAGAGCATGGGCCACCCGCTCTTTAGAAAGTCCCAGGCAGCTGCATACCCCGGCAGCCGCCATTGCATTATATACGTTAAAGAGCCCCGGGACATTCACTCTCAGCCTGCTCTCATAATCCCCCTCCATCTTAAAGTCCAGTCCGACAAAGTCATGTTCCCTTATGTATTTAACGTCTGCGGCCCTGAAATCCGCACTGTGTTCCATTGAAAATGTCTTTATTTCCGCTTTGGCACCTTCGATGATTTCCCTGAAATGTCCGTCATCCCTGTTTATAAGGCAGACACGGCTGTTCTGCAGCAGCAGTTTTTTATAGTACAGATATTCCTCAAAGCTGGCATGCTCATTTGGACCGATATGATCGTTGGAAATATTAAGGAAGATGGAGTAATCGAAAAAGATTCCGTCCACCCGGTGCATCAGATAGCTCTGGGAGGATACCTCCATCACCATATACCGGCAGCCCTGTTCCACCATCTTTGCGAAATATTCCTGCAGTATATAGGATTCAGGAGTCGTATTCATGGTAGGAAAATGGTCGCTTCCAATAATCGCCCCATTTGTGCCGATCAATCCTGTTTTCTCACCTGCCGCTTCCAGGATCGCCTTTATCATATAGGTTGTCGTCGTTTTCCCCTTTGTTCCGGTTACGCCGATCGTCGTCATTTTTCTGGCAGGATAACCAAAGCGGGCAGCCGAAAGCAGGGACAGGGCATTTCTGCCGTTCCCGACCCTGAGTACTGTAATTTCTTCGGGGACTGTGACCGCTTCCTCCGTTACAAGCACTTTTGCGCCTTTCTGAATTACATCCGGGATGAATTTGTGGGAATCCACATTGGCGCCCCGCATGCAGACAAATACGGAACCGGCAGCCGCTTTTCTGGAATCGTAGACGACGTCATCCACCTCCTCGTCCAGATTCCCCTGCAGGAGCTCATATTCCATTTCCTTAAGCCATTCTCTCAGTTTCATTCATAATTCCTCCTGATCCTATCATACGCATTCCGGAATTAAATCGTGTTTCCGTCCTCTGCTTATTCGCTGTAATTTTTTAATGCTTATTCATTCATCATATTTTCAAACTGTTCCATCGTCATGAGGACTTTTCTGGGCTTGGTACCCTCCTCTTCGCCGACAACACCGGCCTCCGCCAATTGATCCATAATTCTTGCCGCCCTGTTGAAACCGATTTTAAACATTCTCTGGAGCATACCGATGGATGCCTTTTCTTTTTCAATAATAAACCTGCCGGCCTGGACAAAATACGCGTCCCGGTCACTTCCGCCGGACGGTCCTTCCGCGAAGGACGCGGTGCTGATTTTAGATTCCACTTCAGGATTATAATCAGCCGTCATTCCCTGCTCCGTCAGGAATTCCACCACGCGTGACACCTCCTGATCCGACACAAAAGCTCCCTGGACCCTCTGCGGTTTTTGGTAACCGGACGGGTAAAACAGCATATCGCCCTTGCCCAGCAGCTTTTCGGCTCCGTTCATATCGATAATGGTCCTCGAATCCACGCCCGAGGATACGGAGAATGCAATTCTCGAAGGGATATTTGCCTTGATAAGGCCGGTAATAACATTTACCGACGGACGCTGCGTCGCGATTACAAGATGGATCCCGGCAGCACGGGCCAGCTGGGCCAGACGGCAGATGGAATCCTCCACCTCTCCGGGAGCAACCATCATTAGATCCGCAAGCTCATCCACAATAATGATAATCTGAGGCAGCTTTTCCGGTTTATTGTCGTCGTCAATATCCTTAATCGACTCAATCTTCGCATTGTAGCCTTTAAGATCTCTGACATTATATTTGGCAAATTTATTATACCGGTCGGTCATCTCAGCCACCGCCCAGTTCAGCGCTCCCGACGCTTTTTTCGGATCGGTTACGACCGGGATAAGAAGGTGGGGAATTCCATTGTAAACGCTAAGCTCCACAACCTTCGGATCGATCATAATCAGTTTCACCTCATCCGGTTTTGCCTTGTATATCACGCTCATAATCAAAGTATTGATACATACGGATTTACCGGAACCCGTTGCGCCTGCAATCAGAAGATGAGGCATCTTGGCAATATCGGTGACCACCACCTGTCCTCCGATGTCCTTGCCGACGGCAAAGGCCATATGCGAACCGTGGCGCTTGAAATCCTCAGACTCTAAAAGCTCCCGCAGAAGCACCACATTATTCTCTTTGTTCGGCACTTCAATCCCCACGGCGGCCTTGCCCGGGATCGGCGCTTCAATACGGATATCGGCAGCCGCCAGATTCAGCTTGATGTCATCGGAAAGCGCGACAATCTTACTTACCTTAACCCCTTGTTCCGGGTGCAGCTCATAACGGGTCACCGACGGCCCGCAGCTGATATTCGTAACCGTAACGCCCACACCAAAATTCTGCAGTGTCTGCTGCAGCTTGATGGCGGTCTCTTTATATTCTTTTTCCGAGAAGCCTCCGCTGTTTTTCGCGCCTTTCTTTAACAGATTCAACGGCGGTACTATGTATTCTTTCTTAACAACCTTGGCGGCCTCTGCCCGCTTCTCTATCTGTTCATTGAGGGATAATTCATCCTCCGGCTGAGATTTCTTCTCTACTCTCTTTTTCTCTATGGTTTTGCGCACCATCTCCGTATCCGTCTCAATAATTTTGCCGGATGCGGTCACAACAGTCTTAGGCTCTTCCGGGATATAGAAGCCGTCATAATTGAGCCCCTCTTCCTGCTCCGAATCACTGCCGTTAACGGATAAATCTTCTTCCCGGTAATACGCTTTGGCGCTGCCGTACGGCTCCGTACCCTCACAATCTTCATAGAAGCGTTCCACCTGCTCCGAATCGTCGAAATGCCCGGCTTCCGGATAAGGTTCCCCGAACGGCTCCGGGCGGACATCCGAATCATAGACGTCCCGGGCATCCGTGTTCTCCCATGGGACCTCCGTTTCACCATAATCTTCTGCGGGTACCGCGGTAAATCCGGGATGCCTTCCGCCTATCTCCCGTTCCTCCCCGGAAAATTCCTCGAAGGTTCTCGTATCCCGTCTGACGTAAATATTCTTCAGGATATCATCCGTATCCTCCTGCGGACTGCCTTTCCTGCTCTTTCGCCTTTTACCGATTTCATCAGAGGCAGCAGCTTTTGCCTCAGCCTGTCCTGTCTCCTCTGCCTCTTCCATGTCCGCCTCGGGATCATACTGAGGCAGGGCAATACTCCCGCGGAATATATCGGCAGGATTCTGGGGACGTCCGGCGGACGCTTCCCTGTCTTTCCCATCTGTCTGGAACTGCCTGTCGTCTTCCTGGAATTCCTGTCCTGCATCCTCCGCCAGGACGGTTCCTTCCGGTATTCCGGCGGCAAATTCTCTCATTAACGGAACGTCATTTAAATTAGTAGCGTCAAGATCCACGCCCCGCACACGCTGTTCCTCCCTCATGCGCCTTCGCTCTTCCCTGCGCTCCTCGTGGATTTCGCGTCTCCTGTTCATATCCTCCCTGGCATATTCATAGGCACGTCCGCTGCCTTTCTTTACCAGACTGACAAGCGACTTCTCCGTGATGCATACGGCGCCCAGAACCAGGGCCACGATAAGAACGAGATAAGTTCCAACCGAACCAAGGGCGGAGCTTAAGATCATGACAAGCGCACCGCCGGCAAAACCGCCTCCGTCACCGCCGGCTCCCGACTGGACGTAGTACTGGCTTAATTTCCAGCCCTCCTTCATTCCGCCGCCAAACATCATCTGATCAAGGCCGCACAGTGCGAGAAGCACCACAGCCACAGCCCCCATTTTTAAAAATGCCCTGTAATTTCCTCTGTTGGACATATAAAAACAGGTTCCCAAAAAAAGAAGTACCGGAGCCGCATATCCCATACTTCCAAATATCCCAAGCATCACCTTCCGGCAAAAATCGCCGACTGCTCCGCAAAGTCCAAAATTGCTCAAAAACAGAAGCACCGATACTGCAAATGATACAATAATCGCCACTTCTGTCCCCATAAAACTATTCTCATTGACGGCCGGCGCCGTCTTTTTTCTTCCCGTGCCTGAACGCTTTGTACCCGTTGTACCTGCCTGCTTCTTCCTGCTGCCCGTATCCTGTTTCTTTCTGCTCGTGCCTGCCACTGTCTCTAAGCCTCCAAACATATTTTCTATCTTCTACTTAGCATAGTATACAAAAAAATGAGGAAAAAAGCAATGGAGATTTAATTGAGCAGGTGAGGACGCCGCCGCAGGCCAGCGGACGGGGTGGCGAGGTGGTGTTATGAGTCTTTTGTCCCGAGGAAGTGGCATTGCTGGCTGGAGAAGGAGATACTGCGGTTTTGTTTTCGCTGGGCGGAGCCGGAGAGAAGGATATCCGGAAGGTTTTCGCCGGGACGAAAGACTCCGCCGGGTGTATCGTCCCTGTCCGCCGTCCTGCGGCCGCTGATTGTCTCACGCGCTAAGTGCGGAGGCGGACCTTGTCGCGGCCACTCAGCGCTGCCGTGTGCGGAAAATACGATATGCCTTCCATGCGCCTTTATGAAAGAATTGCGGAAGATTTGATATCAGCCTGCCGGAAACACGTCGTGGCCGCGACAGGGCCCTCCCCATTTAAGGTTAGAGACAATCAGCGCCCGGAACAGACCATGTCCGGTGTCGCGAAAACCTCCGCATGAGTCTTCCGTCCCTGGCGAAACCCTGACCGGGGGAAGGAGGCGGAATCAATTCTGGAGGGGACATGGAAGCCCATTCGTGCTTAATGAGGTTTCTCACGAATTTAGCACGGCTATGCGCTTCGATAAGTGCAAACGGTCCCCGTAAGAATTCATTCCGGCCGGATTCCCCCCTCACGACAACCTCCAACCAGGGACGGAAGACTCAGACAGGCTCCCCCACCACACCGGACATGGTCCGTTCCGGACGCGTCCTCTGAGCCTCAGTTAAATCTCTTTTCTCTCTAAAACCATCCGGTTCAATTTTTGAAGAGCCTCACGGATTCCTCCCACCTCGCAGATGAGCCCTTCCTTTACCGCATCGCTGCCGACCAGGACAGTCCCCAGATCCTTTGTCAGCATTTCCGTATTGAGCATCAGGCGTCTCAATTGATCATAGGCGATTTGGGAATGGCCGGAAACAAAGTTAAGAATTCTGTCCTGGATCATTTCAAAATAATCGTATGTCTGAACAGCGCCGATCACGGTTCCCGACATTCTGACCGGATGTATCATCATCGTCCCTGTGGGTACGATAAAGGAGTAATCCGTCGCAACGGCCAGAGGGACTCCGATAGAATGGCTGTCGCCGATTACAAGGGATACCGTTGGTTTGCTCAGGGAGGCAATCATCTCCGCCAGGGCCAGGCCGCAGCTGACATCGCCGCCAACCGTGTTAATCATGACGAGAACTCCGTCCACTTCCCTGCTGTCTTCTATTTCAGCCAGCTTTGGCAGGATATGCTCATACTTTGTTGTCTTTGTATTTCCCGACAGATTTTCATGGCCTTCAATCTCGCCAATGATGGAAATCAGGTGGATATGAGCGCCCTCTCCGCCCTCCTCCAGAAGTACCTGGCCGGTTTCTTTAATCCGTTCTTCCCTGGCCTCCTCATTTTTAATTTTCTGTTGTTCCTGTTCCGGCTCATTACCGGAGTTCTTCATTCTCTGAGTCTCCGTATTCTCCCTTTTATTCTCCTGCTTATTATTTCTACCAACAAAATCATGTGACCGTTCATTTAATTCCTGCACCAGCATAGCAGTCCTCCTCATTCCAAATTTATTCTTTTTATGATATTCTGTGTTCTTATTTGAATAATATACGTTACTGTTCACACGGTTGTGTTCCGCGAGGTGTTTTCGTGCGCATTTTGCACGAAAATCCCGAGTTTTACGGCGCGACGCGATGAAAAGTAAACTTTTCACCACAATCAACGGCGCTTTTTGCCGTTTCTGTGCATCGCGAAGCGTGTTATTGTTCGCAGCACGCCGCTTTTTGGCGGGGGTGAACCGTAACTAATATACGTTACTGTTCATCGAAAAGCCGGATTCGGCCTCTTGTGGCCGGAGACAAAATCCGGTATACTAGGAATACCGGATTTTGTTCTGGAAGTACAGCGAAAAGTGTGGATGTCAGTCGTCCGCTTTAATAAAGGAAATGGAGAATTTTATGTCAGAATATCACATCAGCCGAATTTTTTATAACGATCGCAGGGAAATGAAAAAACTGGACGCCCTTCTGGAAAAAGAAGGAATTGAACGCGATGATAACCTGGATTACACCATCGGTTTATACGACGACGATTACAACCTTGCAGCAACAGGCTCCTGCTTTGCCAACACCCTTCGATGCATGGCCGTGGATTCCGGTCATCAGGGGGAAGGTCTTTTAAACCAGGTGGTCAGCCATTTAATCCAATATGAATTCGAACAGGGAACGGTAAATCTGTTTCTCTATACGAAATATGATAAGGCGCTTTTCTTCCGTGACCTCGGCTTCTATGAAGTTGCCCGCGCGGACGGCAGAGTTGTTTTCATGGAAAACAGAAAAAACGGTTTTGCCTCCTATCTTGATAACCTTTATCAGGAAACACAGGAACAGGTTCAACAATCAGACGCGCAACCGGAGGCAGGTCTTCCTGTCGGCGCCGTGGTGATGAATGCCAATCCTTTCACTCTGGGCCATCTTTATCTGCTTGCCACGGCAGCGGCCGCCTGCCGACTGCTTCATGTTTTTATTGTATCGGAGGATGCTTCCCTCGTCCCATTTGACGTGCGCTATAACCTGGTAAAGGAAGGCAGCGCCCATCTGAAAAACCTTGTTTTCCATCAGACCGGAAGCTATCTAATCTCCAATGCCACCTTTCCCTCCTATTTTTTGAAGGATAAGGATACGGTAATCCGCACCCACGCGAAATTAGATACTGCTATATTCGGCCAAATTGCCAAATCTCTTGATATCACGGTGCGTTATGTCGGGGAAGAGCCGGCCAGCCAGGTAACAGGGATATATAACGAAATTATGGCCGCCGAACTGCCTTTGTCCGGCGTGGAATGCCGGATTATCCCAAGAAGGACGGCTGCATCCGGGGTTATCAGCGCTTCCACGGTGCGCCGGAAAATACATGAAGGCAGGCTTGAAGAGATACGGGTGCTTGTCCCTGAAAGCACCCTGCGGTATTTTCTCTCGGAGGAAGCCGGTGAAGTCGTAAAGCGGATTCAGGAAAGCAGCCAGGTGATTCATTACTAAAATAACGGCCCTGCAGCTAAACATAAAAGATAACAGTTCAGCCATGATGTATTCCGCGAGGTGTTTTCGCTGTTTTTCGCGAAAATCCCGGGTCTGGCGGCGCGAAACGGCGTTTTTTGCCGTTTCTGTGCATAATTTGTTGCAGTTCGGCCGAAGGCTGAACTGTAACCATAAAAGGCATGCCGGAGATTGTTTATCATCCCCGGCATGCCTTTTATGCATTGCCTCTTTATATATCTGCTTCATGTTTCTTTATTTATCTGTTACGGTTATAGTTAATCAGGCATCCCGCCTTCACGATCTCCCGCTCTTCAGGCGTCATATCAGCGATGTGGAGCCGGATTTCCTGAACTTCATCTTTAATCACATATGCTCTGATATCTGTCAAATCACCGTTCAGAATCTTTTTGATACCCGGAATGTAAATATAATCTCCGACCTCAAATTCCGGTTCTTTATCCATCAGAAACGGTATCATCCCCCAGTTCATTACATTGGAGCGGTAACGTTTCGTTGCGTATTCTCTGGCGATATTGGCAAGCCCGCCGAGTACCCTCTGGCAGCTGGCGGCCTGCTCCCTGGCTGAACCGTCCCCCGGCTTTACCGCATAAATCATGCTTCCGATTTCCGTTTCCTCCGGTTTTACATTCTCACTGCCGGGAACCTTGCGGATCCCCTCAAAAACTTTCTCAAGCTCTCCCGCTTTCTCAGACGGGTTCACACCTGCATTTCTGAGTTTTTCCAGCTCATTTACTTCTTTCGCACGTCCCACATACTGAGGATCTCTTCTGGATAAGGTAAATTCAGCCAGCCCAAGCGGATTGGAACGGTATGAGGAGGTTTCTCCGGATGGAATCAATTCATCCGTCGTTGTGACTTCGTCCATAATCTTTGAGCATACCTTGAGAAGAATATTATCGGTCAGAGGACTCATCTCAGGCCATGCCTTAATGTTCGGGCCGCATACCAGTTCCTCTTTTTCCTGAGCTCTGTCATAGCCGAAGAAAACTCTGTTCTTATATACTGTGTCGTCAAAGTGATAATCCGGCACATCTCCCCAGCAGTCCATTGTCTCTGCAGAGGTGAGCATTCCGCCGTTTGCCGCCGTCGCCGCAATGGAACGGGCATCCATCAGGGCCACGCCTGCCATCTGTCCCGCACCCGGCTTTGAACCTTCCCGGTTCGGGAAGTTCCTGGTTGTGTGACGGATACTGAGTCCGTTGTTGGCCGGAGTATCGCCGGCACCAAAACACGGGCCGCAAAAAGCGGTTCGGATAATGGCTCCCGCTTCCATCAGTCCGCTGACTGCATCTTTCTTCACCAGGTCGATGAACACCGGCTGTGAGGAAGGATATACGGAGAGTGTAAATTCCCCATTGCCGCAGTTTCTGCCGCGAAGCGCATGTGCTGCCTGGATCACATTGGTATAATTGCCTCCCGCGCATCCAGCAATGACGCCCTGCTGCACCTGGAGCCTGCCGTTAACAATTTTATCAACCAGTCTCAGGGAACCTTCGCGCCCCGCTATCCTGTCGGCCTCCTTCTCTACCTCTGAAAGAATGTCGGCCAGATTGTGATTCAGCTCATCAATCTCATATGTATTGCTCGGATGGAATGGAAGCGCGATCATCGGCTTTACCGTACTCAGATCCACATAGATGGCTCCGTCGTAATACGCCGTCCCGCCCGGATTCAGTTCTTTATAATCGTCTTCCCTGCCATGGAGCTTCAGGAACTTCCTTGTATCTTCATCCGTTCTCCAGACAGAGGAAAGACAAGTAGTCTCGGTGGTCATTACATCGATTCCATTTCTGTAGTCCGTATCCATCTCGGAAACGCCCGGTCCCACAAACTCCATCACCTTATTTTTAACATATCCGTTTTTAAATACAGCTCCTATAATGGCCAGGGCAATATCCTGCGGCCCTACAAACGGGGACGGCTTTCCGTCGAGATACACTGCGACCACTTCGGGACAGGCAACGTCATATGTGTCGCAAAGAAGCTGTTTTACAAGTTCACCGCCGCCCTCTCCGATTGCCATCGTACCGAGAGCGCCATATCTGGTGTGGCTGTCGGAACCGAGAATCATTTTCCCGCAGCCGGCCATCATCTCTCTCATATACTGGTGAATTACGGCAATGTGCGGAGGCACGTAGATACCGCCGTATTTCTTTGCCGCAGACAGACCAAATATGTGATCATCTTCATTGATTGTACCGCCTACGGCACACAGGGAATTGTGGCAGTTTGTAAGCACGTAAGGCAGGGGAAAACGTTCCATTCCCGATGCAATTGCCGTCTGAATAATTCCGACAAATGTAATGTCATGGGATGCCATACTGTCAAAACGTACTTTAAGATTCTCCATAGAGTCTGATGTGTTATGCGCTTTCAGAATTGAATAGGCAATCGTGTTCTTTCTGGCTTCTTCTATGGAAATTTTTCTGCCTGTTATCTGTTCCACTCTGGCGCTTTCTTTTTCTTCAATCAATTCCTCGCCGTTTAAAAGATATACCCCGCCCTCATACAGTTTTACCATGTGATACCTCCCGAATGTGATAAGATCGATTTGTACTTTCTTTTTATCTTGTTTTATTATATAATGTTTTTAATCATAGTACAAATATTATATAGATTATATAGTATATATTATTTATCCTATACCATAAATTCATCTATAATTCATCTCACAGAAAGCGCCGCTTTATTATGGAAAGGAGACTCAGATGACCCAGCGGGAATTGATTTATATCAAAACAGTAGCAGATGAGAAAAGCATATCCCAGGCCGCCAAAAAGCTTTTTATCGCCCAGCCGTCCCTCAGCCAGTATATTAAACGGATTGAAGACAGTCTGGGAACCCCTCTGTTTAACCGGGCCTCTACCGGGCTTACCCTGACGTATGCCGGTGAAAAATATTATCATATGGCTCTTCAGATTCTGAAAATGTACGAGAATTTCGAACTGGAGATCAGCGATATCAATAATATGAAAACAGGACGCATTCATATCGGCATCACAAGCCACCTGGGAACTGTCGTCCTGCCCGGAATCCTCCCCCGGTTTATGGAGCAATATCCTTCCATCGAGATAACTGTTACGGAAGAGACCTCCGATCGGCTGGAAGCTCTTCTGACAGCCGGCAAGGTTGATTTTATTATAACGCACGCCCCCAAGGAATCCGCCAATCCCCAGCTGGAATATCATTTTCTTTCCAGGGATTATTTTCTGATCGTAGCGGGAAAGGATTCCCACCTGTGCGCTCTGGCAGAACAGGCCGTGTCTGACAATGGTTCAATATACCCCGTTTTGGACGTCAGGCACCTCGCCAAAGAGCCGCTTATCATGCTGCCCTCCTCCCAGCGGATCCGCCAGGTGAGTGATTCCATCTTAAAACGTGCCGGGATAACCCAGCCCGTCATCCGCCTGACCGTGAAGAATTTTGCAACAGCCCAGCTTCTGGCTGCTTCCGGCGCCGGAGTAACGCTCATCCCCAGTCAGTATTCGAAACTGACTATGGTAGATGCGGCATTTTCCTGTTTTTCCATTCCCCCGGTATATAAAGCGTATTGGGATCTCTCTGTCGGAACATCAGCCGGCTCTTTTTTATCCAGGGCAGACCATGTTTTTATCGAGGCAATGAAGGAAATCTTCAGCGAACCATTACTGACGGAAAGATAAAATACAGATACCGGCTGTTCAACGCCGCGGCAGTCAGCACCACCGGCTTAGCCGGTGGCCTGCTCTACCCCTATAAGGGGATTGTTCCTGCTTGCGCCCGGAAGGCGCTCCGAAAAGTCTGCCAACTGCACCACATTTTCAGCTGCCCTTAAAAGGGCATAATCGGAGCTTCCTTTCTCCGGCGCAGCCCCAATGGGGGCTTGCTGGTTTGCTTTGATTTCCTACTGACTCTTAAGAGTCCTATTTCTTGTTTTTCTTCACCGGCTCACCCGTAAACGGGTCGATATACTCTACTAACGTCATCTGGTCATATTCCAAATCCTCTTTTACCTGATTTTGAATATATGCCTTTATCGCCGCTGTATTCTTCCCCACCGTATCTACGTAGTAACCACGGCACCAGAAGTGTCGATTACCATACTTATACTTTAAGTTCGCATGCTTTTCGAATATCATAAGTGAACTTTTCCCCTTTAAGTAACCCATTATTTCTGATACCGAATATTTCGGCGGAATTCGCACCATCATGTGCACATGATCTGGCATACACTCTGCTTCGATTATTTCTATTCCTTTTCTTCTACATAACGTTCCTAAAATTTGACCGACCTCTGCTTTAATATCCTTGTAAATTACCTGTCTACGATACTTTGGTGCAAAAACTATATGATACTTGCATTCCCATTTCGTATGAGCTAAACTATTATTGTCCATTTTGGATCTCCTGTGCTTTTTATTTGTGGTTTGCAGACCTACATTTATTCTAGCACAGGAGTTACTTTAATCTAAAGAAATTCCCTCCCCCTGCATAGCAGGGGGTTTATTTTTTCTGTGATACAAAAAAGAGGTATCGCATCTGGACAGATTATGTCTCAGATACGATACCTCTTCTATACTTCTTTCATGCTGTCACAGTCCAGACAGCATAAACACGCTCCAGCATTCGGCTATTTTAATCACCTAACACATTGACAATCTTCTTAGGCGTACGGTAATTCCAGGTTGAAATCTTGATGCCGTCCCTTGCGTTGGATGCATGGCATACCTGGCCGTTGCCGATATAGAGGGCAACGTGGTTGATAGTTCCGCTGCTGTTTGCGTAAAATACTAAATCGCCCGGTCTCATCTGTGAGGAATTGATCGACTTGCCACAGTTCGCCTGGGAACCGGAATGATGCGGTAAGCTGACACCAAAATTAGCCATAACAGCCATCGTGAATCCGGAACAGTCGGCTCCCCGCGTAAGGCTTGTACCGCCCCACACATATGGATTGCCAAGGAACTGAGTCGCATAATTTGCAATCTGGGTTCTCTTTGAGGAACCGGCTGCATTACCCGGCGTATTCCCCACTCCGCCCTTATTGCCGCCGCTTCCGCCTTTGTTCCCGCTGCTGCCCTTGTTTCCGCCGGAGGAAGAAGCAGTTTCTACGATGGGGCTGAACTTGATCGCTTCATTCAGCGCATAACGCACGTCTACAAAATCAGTTGCCACATAGGCGCTGGTGGAGTCAAGCTCAATCTCTACCCAGCCGTCCATCTGCTTTAAGACGGCATAACGCTCACTATTTGAAATCTGGGTCCATATCGGTGATTCCGTACTCGGCTCCGTCCTTGCATTCAGGCGATCTGTGGAGACAATTGCCATCAGTTCAGCCACATTAAGAGCCTCCTGCTTTGCAGCGTCGCCTGTCAGGATAAACTCGGATTTGACATAACCGGTAACAGGGCCTGATTTAATCTTATACCACTCTCCGTCTTCTGTCTTTTCAAGAATTTCTCCGGCCGATTTACTCGTCATCTTACCGATAATTTTGCCGTCTTCCTTCGGTTCTTCCCTGATATTCAGGTAGTTGTTTACATTAGATATACCGAGGTTGTCATAAAGGTTCAATACCATGGTTCTCAAATCCAGCTTTCTCGCCTCATTGAGTGCATAGCGGATATCTACATAATCGGAAGAAATATAACCGTCGCTAATCTGGATCCATCCATCCTGCTGGCCGAGAATAGAGTACCTCTCATTCTTCAGGATCTGCTCCACAATCTGGCCGTCCGGAGTCGGTTCACTGCGGACATTCAGCTTGTCGGCTGTGATCACGGCCATTTCTTTCACCTGTTCAAACGCCTCCTCCTTGGCGGCTTCCCCGGTCAGAACAAACTCGGAACTGATATAACCGGTCAATCCGCCGGAGCTTATCTGATACCAGCCTTCCGTCGAATCATCTAAAATCTCGCAGGCACTTCCTCCCAGCAGCTTGCCGATTACCTTTGCATCCTTGCTGGCGCTCTCACGCATATTCAGATATCCGGAAACCTGAACGAGTCCCAGATTATTATACGATTCCACGACGCTTTTCTTTTGGGCATCCGTCTCCGCCTGGGCCAGTTCCTCGGGTGACATCGTAGGCTCCGCATTCTCCGAATCCACACTCTCTGATTCCCCTGAGGCATCCTGGTCAGCGGCTTCTCCTGTATCTGTCTCATTCACCATCCTCGCCTTGGGTGAGCCTGCGAAAGTACCTCCCCTGGCCAGCTTCACAGCCACAACAACCAGAAGAATAACAATGATACCGCCTGCAGCATACATAAAATATTTCATCGGATCTTTTCCATTACGCTTATTACGGGCCTTATTTAGCCTGCTTTTATAATCATCTGATTTCTGCTCTGCCATTCATCTCTCTCCAAACCATTGAAATTATTACGTTTTTGTTACAAAACATACGATTCAGAAAGAATTATATCATATTTTGTCAGAAAATGCGACTATAAAAAACTTACAATTTATAAAAGGGGATTTAACTGAGGTTGGGAGGACTACGTGTCCGGCCGCGTCCTCCTAACCTCAGTTAAATCCTCATCTAATCACCAAGCAGATTAATAATACGATAAGGATTACGGTAATTCCATGTAGAAATCTTGATGCCGCTTCGCCGGCTTGCCGCATGGACAATCTGGCCGTTTCCGATATACATCGCGACATGATTGATCGTTCCCTTACTGTTTGTATAGAAGATTAAATCGCCCGGACGCATTTCAGAGGACTTAATCTGTTTGCCCTGTTTTGCCTGATCCCTTGATACACGGTTCAGTGTTATCCCGGCCACCTTGCTGTATACATATTTCGTAAAGCCGGAGCAGTCGGCTCCTGTATGAGGGTCATTGCCGCCCCATACATATTTTCCTCCCACAAACTGAAGGGCATAGTTGACAATTTTATTTCTGAGAGAAACATTTGCATCCAGCGGCGAGAATTTAATCGCCTCAGGAAGGGCATACCGGACATCCACAAAATCGGTTGATACATAGGCCGACGTGCTGTCCAGCTCAATCTCTACCCAGCCGTCGGTCTGGCTCAGAACCGCATATCTCTCATTATTGGAAATCTGAGTCCATATCTGAGATTCGGTCGAAGGTTCGGTTCTTACATTCAAACGGTCCGTTGAAACAATGGCCATCAGCTCCGCCACATTGAGCGCCTCATTCTTTGCCGAAGCACCGGTCAGAATGTACTCCGCCTTAACATAGCCGGTTACCGGGCCGGAATGTATCTTGTACCACTGCCCGTCTTCCGTCGTCTCAAGAATGTCACCGGCAGACTTACTTGTCATCTTACCGATAATTTTCCCATCCTCACTGGGCTCTTCTCTGACATTCAGGTAATTGTCAACGCTGGAAATACCGATATTCTTATAAAGATTTAAAACCATCGACTTCATATCCAGTTTCCTGGCTTCATTCAGCGCATATTTCTGTTCCACAAATTCGGAGGCTATATATCCGCTGGGGATTTTCAGCCATCCGTCACCGGTGTCTTCTTCAATCACATACCGTTCATTTTTAAGGGCCTGTCCCACAGCATCCGATTCCGTGGTCGGCTCCTTTCTGATATTCAGGGCATCCACTGTTATAATGGCCCGCAGGGCAACCAGTTCCTCCGCCTTGGCCTTTGCTTCTTCGCCGGTCAGGACGAATTCTGAACTGATGTAACCGGTCAGCCCGCCGGAGCTTATCTGATACCAGCCTTCCGTGGAATCGTCAAGAATCTCGCAGGCGCTGTCACCCTGCAGCTTCCCGATAACGTCGGCATCGGTGCTGGCACTCTCACGCATATTCAGATACCCGGTTACCTGGACAATTCCCAGATTCGAATAGGAATCCACTACCGCTTTTTTTTCTGCCGCTTCCGTGGCTTTTGATTCCTCTTCGTGATTCACCGCAGTCTCATTTACCGATTCGGCAGACTCACCCGGTTTTCCTCCTGTCTCTCTGTTTCCCAGCTTAAGGCCGGCAAACACGACGGCGCCGATTATCACTACAGCTCCGGCAGCTATCAGAGCGTACTTTTTATAATCTCCCCGGTTTCTCTTTCTTCTGGCCCGGTTCAGGGAAGCCAGATAATCGTCTTTTTTTAGTTTGAACATGCAGCAATCTCTCCAATGTATTTTTATTGACTGGCAGTAAAAGAGTAACAGTTCAAATAGTATGAACTGTTACGCAAAAGACACTTCGTAATATAAGTGTCTTTCATCATTGATGGCGGTGACCTGAACGCAGAGCGTGCAGGTTATCGTTTTTTCTTACATAAATTATTTCTTATCAGAACGCGTACATTATATTTTATCATAAATATAAAGAATTGCCAATAAAGTTGACTCCCTGTAAATGTAAATTTTCTTTTACAAATATTAACAAATTGTGAATTTTTGTCCATATATTCCACATCGGGCGTCTTATTCCGTCTATTGTAAGAAAGAAGCCCGCAGAAATCCGGGGATTAATATCCTCTGATTTCTGCGGGCAGCAAAGGCTATTTCGCCAGCATCATCCTGTCATTTGCAAACTCTTCACCGCTGGCCGTCTCAAATTTCTCCAGCAGGTCTTCCACCTGCAGCTTCTTTTTATCCTCCCCCGACACATCATAAATAATCCGTCCTTCATGCATCATAATCAGACGGTTGCCGATCTGGATGGCATCTTTCATGTTATGTGTGACCATGAGAGCGGTAAGTTCCTGCTCGTTGACAATCTTTTCCGTCAGCTCAAGCACCTTTCTGGCCGTCTTCGGATCCAGAGCCGCCGTATGTTCATCCAGAAGAAGAAGCTTTGGCTTTTGAAGGGTTGCCATTAATAGTGTAAGCGCCTGCCTCTGTCCTCCGGACAGCAGTCCGACCTTACTCGTCATGCGCGTCTGAAGGCCCAGATCCAGTTGTGCAAGCGCAGTCCTGTAATAATCCTTCTCATTATTCCGGATTCCCCAGCCAAGTCCCCTGATTTTCCCTCTCCTGAGAGCCATAGCCAGGTTTTCCTGAATTTCCATATTGGCCGCCGTCCCCCTCATCGGATCCTGGAAAACCCTTCCGATGTATTTCGCACGTCTGTGTTCCGGTTCCCTTGAAATATTAATTCCGTCTATCACAATCTTACCGCTGTCAATCGGGTATACTCCTGCGATCATGTTCAGCATTGTAGATTTACCGGCGCCGTTTCCTCCGATAATTGTAACAAAATCACCGGATTCCAGATGAAGGTTAATGCCGTTCAATGCCTTTTTTTCATTAATTGTTCCCTTATTAAAAGTTTTTCTTACATTGGTAATTGTTAACATTCCTCGTCGCCTCCCTCCGTATATTCTTTTCTCAGCCTGTATTTCGACAGTACAACGGGGAAGCTGAGGGCCAGCGCCACAATAATAGCCGAGAGAAGCTTCATGTCATTGGCATCCAGACCCATTCTGAGTACGAGTGCGCGGATCACAAAGTAGGTTACGGAACCGACTACGACTGATGTCAGCTTCCAGTAGAACGAGGTAAGCCGTCCCATCAGGACCTCGCCGATTACGATGGATGCCAGACCGATTACGATAGCGCCTGTTCCCAGGTTGATATCACCATATTTCTGGCTCTGACAGACAAGTGCGCCGGAAAGTCCCACAAGACCGTTGCTCAGTGTCAGTGCCAGCAGTTTTGTCATCTTTGTGTTAACTCCCAGGGCACGGACCATATCTTCGTTATTGCCGGTCGCACGCATCGCGCTTCCGATCTCTGTTCCAAAAAACCAGTAAAGGAAGGCAATAATAATAATAGCGGCGATAATACCGATTATCATGGATGCCTGTGACTGGGTCAGCCCTGTCATTTTCACAAATTTGCTGATTAAGGTCTCCACCTTGAGAAGGGGAATGTTGCTCTTCCCGCCCATCAGTCTCAGATTGATGGACCACAGGGAAATCTGGGTCAGAATTCCCGCCAGAATAGCCGGAATTTCAAAAACAGTGTGCAGAATGCCTGTCACGGCTCCGGCTGCCAGACCTGCCATGGCTGACACCAGCAGTGCGACAACAGGATCCACCTGTTTATTCACAACCAGCACAGCGCAGACGCAAGCGCCCAGCGCAAAACTTCCGTCTACGGTCAAATCAGCAATGTCCATCAGACGGTACGTAATATAAACACCTAAAACCATGATCCCCCAAAGTACGCCCTGTGCCACGGCGCCCTGAAGAGAAGCTAACAAACCATTCATCTACTGTTTCCTCCGATATATCTTTTCTAAATTCCTTTTTCCGGCTCAGATACCGTATACTCGTAACCGTTCAGCCTAAATGTATTCCGCGGGGTGTTTTCGCTGTTTTTTCGGCGTTTTTTGCCGTTTCTGCGCATCATTTGTTGCAGTTTGGCCGAAGACAGAACTGTAACGTATATTCCGCTTTCAGGGGACCGCTTATTGATTATGATAAGCCGTCCCCTGAAAAAGTCAAGTCTGATAATTACTTAATGTTTGATACGTCGATACCGAGTTCGGCAGCCGTCTCCTCATTTATCTTCAGAGCGCATTTGGAAGCATCCAGGTAGCCGATTGGCATTTCCTTAATATCTGCTCCTTTTGTAAGGATATCCACAGCCTGTTCGCCTGCCATATATCCTAACTGGTAATAGTCAATACCGTATGTAGCAAGTCCGCCGGCGTCTACCATACCCTCTTCACCGCAGATAACCGGAATCTTGTTTTCATTGGCAACCATAGCCACTGTCGTCATGCCGGCTGCAATCATGTTATCCGTCGGCGCATAGATGCAGTCTACGTTTCCGACCATGGATTCCACTACAGTCTGAATCTCGTTGGAGGATGAAACCGTATAATCCTTATAAGCAATTCCTGCCGTTTCAAGAGCTTCTTTTGCCATATCAATCTGAAGTACGGAGTTGGACTCTGCCGAACAATAGAGAAGGCCTACGCTCTTAACATCAGGCATAATCTTCTGCATTAAATCAATCTGCTCTTTAACCGGTGTCAGGTCGGATGTGCCCGATACATTACAGTTTGGCTTTTCATTGCTCTCCACAAGACCGGAAGCCGCCGGATCCGTAACCGCGCTGCAGAGAATCGGGATTGTCTCGGTAACACCTGCCACGGCCTGTGCCGCCGGTGTTGCAATTGCAAAAATCAGGTCATTTCCGTTATTTACAAGTGTCTCGGCAATCGTCTGGCATGCCGACTGGTCGCCGGAAGCATTCTGCTGATCAATCTCACAGTCTAATCCGGCATCCTTGAGGGCTGCCACAAAGCCTTCATTCGTCTTGTCAAGAGCGGCATGCTGTGTCAGCTGGATAATACCGATTTTATAAGTTTTTCCTGCATCTGCCGGTGCTTCTGTGCCAGCCGGCGCCTCTGCTGACGCTGATTCACTCTGTCCGCCGGTCGGCTGCGGTTCTGTCTTCGTTTGGCAGGCTGTCATGGATGCTGCCATAAGTCCTGCCATAACAAGGGCCATAATTTTTTTAGTTTTTTTCATAATCTCTCCTCCTGATTGTTTCAAATTCATATCCAGACTGGAATTAAAACATATCATACTACACTTTTTGCCCGGAGTCAATTTCATTTGTTTAAATTCCTAAAAAATCAACGTATTAAAGTGCAAAAGACTAAAAAATACCTTCGAAGCAGGTTAAAATACCCGTTTCGAAGGTACAAGAACGAATCCCGCGGGCGCGATCCTCCGCGGAGCGGTTTTTATTTAACAGGAGAACTTTCCTGTTAAATAAATTACTGTTACGGCTGCACCGCAACCGGCAGACGGACGGTAAACGTACTTCCTTTTCCGATTTCAGATTCCACCCGAACCGTTCCGTGGTAATAGTTTACGACATGCTTGACAATAGCCAGTCCCAATCCCGTACCGCCCTGTTTTCGGCTGCGTCCTTTATCCACCCGGTAGAAACGTTCAAAGATGCGGTTCAGGCTTTCCTGCGGTATCCCCACACCGCTGTCCCTTACAGCCAGGACAAAGTCTGTGTTTTCCCTGCGCGCCTCTACCCATATTTCCCCGTCCATATTGTTGTATTTTACCGCATTGCCGATCAGGTTCATGCACAGCTCATTCATCTGTCTCAAATCGGCCCTGATGGCAAAGGACTCAAACTGCTTATGAATCACAACGCCACGTTCCGCCGCCTGGGTAGCCAGGGAGGAAACCGTCTCCTCCAGCAGATCCGCCACCTGGATTGTAACGATTTCCGTTTTGGCTCCCCTTGATTCCAGCCTGGAGATCATCAGAATGTCATCCACAAGGCTTGTCATTCTCATGGCTTCCTTCTTAATTCTCTTCAGGAAATCATGGGTTGTCTCCTCATTCAGAGCCATACCGCTTTCCAGCAGCTCCACATATCCCCGGATGGATGTAATCGGAGTTTTCAATTCATGGGAGGCATTGCTGAAAAATTCCTGGCGTATCTGCTTCTCCTGTTCCAGACGTTCCAGATATTCTTTGACATTGCGGGACATTTTTGTCGTCGTATCGGCGATTACATTGATTTCCTGGTAAGGACACCGGTCAAAATGCAGATCCGCATAATCCCCGTCCACTTTCATCATCTCCCTCGAGATATCCTGTAGGGGTCTGGTGATGGATTGTGAAAATCGCTCCGCTTCCATGGAGGAGGCAAAAAATGCAATGGCGAAGCTCAGCAGCACGGCCGGCAGCAGCATGATCAGATATTCCTGCATTCCCGAATATGGGGATGCCAGCCGGAATATGTATTCGCCGTTCGACGACATTCTGGCCACATAGAGCATCTGGATTCCAAGGGTCTCCGACTTCCGGATAGAGTGTCCGCTTCCATACTGGAGAGCTTCCTTTACCTCCTCACGCTCCATATGGTTCTCCATGGCTGCCGCATTGCTTACCTCTGTATCCACCTCGACCGTGCCGTCTTTTTTAACAATCGTAAAACGGCTCTGGTTCATATCGGCTACTTTTTTCAGCATCCCTGCCTGTTCCTGCAAATCGTCGGAATAATCAAAGAGGCTGTCCGCCGTCTCCAAAGCAAACATCATATTGGAGCGTGTTTTTTTGAGCAGCATACTGCTTGTGACCACATAAAAGATAAACGTATTCAGGGTAAGAGCCAGAAACAGCAGCTGAATAAATTTTTTTAATATGGCTTTCCGCATAAATCTGTCCCTCCCCGTATCTTTATTAACTGTGGAGCCCGGTAATTTACTGTGATTTTATGGCTACTATTCACAGCCGTAAAACGGTATTTTTACCGTTTCTGTGCATCGCGGAGCGTGCAGGTTATCGTTCCTTTTCTTTCAGGAAACGGTATCCCACTCCGCGGACTGTCTTTATCTGCTGTCCCGCATCCTTAAGCTTCTGCCTGAGTGTCTTGATATGCATATCGAGTGTCCTGGTCTCGCCGTCATAATCATAGCCCCAGATATTGTCCAGAAGTTCATCCCTTGTCACCACCCGGTTCATATGCTCCATCAGATAGCTTAAAAGCTCAAATTCCTTCAGGGTGAGTTCAACCTTTTCACCGCAGGAGACCACTTCCCTTGTCTCCTTGTCGATTTTTACATCACCGGCCGCCAGACAGGTGCTTTCCTCCCTGACCGTGCCGGATCGCTTCAGCAGATTTCTGACCCGGGCCGAAAGTTCCAGAATCCCGAACGGCTTTGTCATATAATCGTCCGCCCCGTTATCAAGTCCCATTACGATATCGGTTTCCCGATCCTTTGCAGTCAGCATCAGAACCGGCGTGCCTTTGAGCGGCTCCAATTCCCTGACCTTTCCGATTGCAGTCATCCCATCCATGCCGGGAAGCATCCAGTCAAAGATAAACATGGACGGAAGCTCCCTGTAGGCTTCTTTTCCGCGTTTCATGATACTGCCGAGGCGCTCCAGCGCTTCCTCCGCCGTCTCAAAGCCCTCCGAGCGGTGTCCGAAATTTTCCAGAGCCACACAGATCAGGTTCCTGATATTCTCATCATCTTCTATCACATAAATTAAATGTTTCATTGCATCTCTTCCTTTACATATCCTGCGACGTTCTTTGCGTGGTCGGCGATTCGTTCATAATTGGCTATGGCATCGAGGAAAATAACCCCGCTTTCGACAGTGCATTCACTGTTGGAAAGCCGGTCCATATGGCTTTCCCTGAGTTCTTCTTCAAGGTTATCCACTGTTTCCTCCCACCTGGCGGTTTGCCTGATTTTCATCATTTCTTTTTCCGCTCTTGCATCGATGGAACATTCTACCGCCTGAATAGCCGCATCCGAGATTTCTTTTAACTCCTTTAACCCCGAATCTGTAAAGGAACAGTGGGTATCCATCCGCTTCCTTGCCAGTTCGGCCAGGTTTTCCGAGTGATCCCCGATTCGTTCCAGGTTGCCAATCGTGTAATACATATTCTTGACCAGTAAATGCTGCTCGTCATTCAAGGAAAGGTTATTAATTTTAAGCAGATATTCCGTAAGAATTTTCTCCATGCGGTCAATGGTTTCTTCATTTTCAAAGACTTCTCTGCAGAACGCTTCATTCTCTTCCAGAAGAGCTGCCGTTGCAATTTTTACGTTTGCAAGTGAGATTTTAGCCATGTTGATGATTTCGTGGCCGGCGTTCTCGATGGCAAATGACGGTGTCTCCAGAATTCTGTCGTCCAGATGGCGCACCATATCTGCTTCCACCGTGGATACCGGTTTTTCTGTTCCTTTTCTCACCAGGATATCGGACGCTTTCACAAGCAGTCCGGCAAACGGGAACAGAAGTACCGTATTAGTTATATTGAAAATTGTATGGAATACGGATATTCCAACACTGTCCGCCGTGGATGAAGCAAAGGCCGGATTGGCAATAAATATAAAGAACATGGCAAAGCCGAAAATCACCGTGCCGAATACGTTGAAAAGAAGATGAATCACCGCTGCTCTCTTTGCCGTACGGGAGGTTCCGATACAGGATAAAAGAGCCGTCACACAGGTTCCGATATTCTGGCCGAGGGTGATAAAGATAGCCGACTGCCAGTTTACCATTCCGTTGATGGCAAGAGTCTGAAGAATTCCCACCGATGCCGAGCTGCTCTGAATCACAGCCGTAACTACAAGTCCTGTTAAAATGCCGAGAATCGGATTCTGCCCAAGAACACGGAACGCTTCTGAGAAAATCGGCGCATCCCGGTATGGCTTAATCGCGCCTGACATAAAGGAAAGCCCGATGAAAAGCAGGGCAAAACCGATCAGAATTTCAGCGCCTTCCTTTTTCTTATGGCTCTTTGCAAACAGTGTGATAAAGGCGCCTGCCCCGAACAGAACGGGGGCAAAGAATTCCGGCTTCAGCACTTCGCCCCATTCGCTCATCGATACGATCCAGCTTGTCACCGTCGTACCGATATTGGCTCCCATGATGATGCCGGTTGCCTGCAGCAGATTAATAATTCCGGCATTGACAAAGCCGACTACCATGACGGTAGTTGCGGAACTGCTCTGAATAATAGCCGTGACGCCCGCTCCCACCAGAACGCCGAGGACCCGGTTGGTTGTCAGGATTCCAAGCAGCTTCTGGAGCCGGTTGCCCGCAAATTTCTGAAGGCCGTCGGCCATTGCCCCCATACCGTAAAGGAACATTCCCAGTCCCCCGATAAACTGAAAAATCATTCCCAAATCTGTGATTGACATACTGTTATTTCTCCCATCCTATCTTCTTTTATCTTTTTAGTATGTCATCACTATATCAAATCTATGTAAAGTCATCACCATGGGAATGTAAAATGAATGTAAAATTTTTACTTTCTCTTTAATTTTCCCTCAAAGACCGGAACATATTTTACGTTTCATTTTACTTTTTCCATACATCGCCGTAAAAACGCAGGACATTACGGTAGAAAATTTTTTCCACCTCGGTCTGTGTAAAGCCGTTCCGGTAAAGCGCTTCCTCCAGCAGATGGACAGCTGACGGGGAATCTATCTCGAGTGTGCCCGAAATACCGTCGAAATCCGAACCCAGTCCAATGCATTCGATCCCGCCCACATTTCTGATATGTTTAATATGGCGCACCATAGCGCTGATGCGGCTCGTGCCGCCGTCTTCCCTGTCATCCAGAAATACGGGGCAGTAATTAATTCCCATCACCCCTCCGCGCTCCGCCATGGTGCGGATCATCTCATCCGTCAGGTTCCTGGTATGCCCTGCTATTGCCCTGACATTCGAATGGCTGGCCGCAAACGGCTTCTTCATAATCTCAGCCACGTCCCAGAATCCGGCATCCCCGAGATGCGACACATCCACCGCCATTCCGATTTCCTCCATCAGCTCAACAAATTCGATTCCCTTTTTCTTAAGTCCATGCTCCGTCTCCGGCATCGATATTCCCGTGTTCATATCCACCTTATTTGGATAGGCCAGATCATTTTCATAATTCCAGGTCAAAGTCATCATTCTGACGCCTTCGCGGTAAAAATCCCGAAGCACGTCCGTACTGCCGTTGCAGATTCCGCCCTCTTCGATCGTAAGCACGCCTGACATTCTTCCGTCGCGGTCATTCCGGAGAATCTCCTCAACTGTGACGGCCTGGCGTATCATATCGTCATTTTCCGCCAGTTCCTCCTTGAACAGTCTGCAGGCGCCTCTCGCAAAACCGTAGGGATCCGGATCTTTTTTCAGTATAGTAAAAAGGGCGAAATTCTGCGCAAGGCAGCCGCCCTTTTTCAGCCTGGCCAGATCCACATGGCCGTTATTCTCCCTTAAATTTTTCACTTCTCCGCCCATTCTGTCAAGATAAATAGACGAGATTGTATCACAGTGCATGTCAATAAATTTCATGGCACGTTTCCTCCTGATTTTAGCTTCTTATAGGCTGATTTTAGCACGGTCCGGAGACAATATCAATAAAGATTTCGCTGAATCCGCAAGGGCGGGTCCGCTTTCGTTACTGTTCACAGCCGGTCGCAGAACTGTTTTTGGCAGGGCTGTGAACAGTATCCCGCTGCCTGAGACATTATTCACTGCGCAGCGCATCGATAGGATTCAGCCGTGCTGCGCGGCTTGCCGGCATATAGCCAAACAGAAGTCCGATTCCTACGGAGACGCTGAAGGAAAGCAGGATGGAGCCGGCCGTTGGAATGGCGGTCATTCCCATCAGGGTTCCTATGGCTCCGGTCAGAACACAGCCCAGGATGATTCCTATAACACCTCCGATCGAGCTTGTGACGGCAGCCTCTATGACAAATTGCTGCATGATCGTTCTTTTTTTCGCTCCCAAAGATTTTCTGATTCCAATCTCCCGTGTACGCTCCGTTACGGATACAAGCATAATATTCATAACGCCGACTCCGGCCACCAGAAGGGAGATTCCGGCTATCCCTCCAAGTACCATGGACATCATTGCTATCATGGAATTCAGGGAATCCAGAAGTTCGCTCATGGCCGTAACCGTATAGAGATCTTCGTTTTTAAATATAGGGAACAAAAACGCATCAAAAAGCGCTTTTACCGTTTCCGTATTGCCGGTATCCTTCGTGGTAAATATGTAATTGTTAATTGTTCCGTTCCTTGAAAGCTTCATCGCCGCCGTATAGGGAATGTAAATAAAATCGTCGCTGCCTCCCTCATCCACGTTATCGCTTTCGCTGGTCTGGCGCTCCACACAGCCTACAATCTCGTAGGCCTGGCCATTGACCTTGAGCGTCTGTCCAAGCGCTTTGGATGCTCCCCCGTAAAGCTCATTTGCCAGATAATAACCGATTACGCAGACCTTCTGTCTGGACAGGATATCTGAATACTGGATAAAACGGCCTGCCTGCAGCTCCTGGCTCTTCAAATCCAGATATTCCTCGCTGACGCCTGTGATGGAGGTGCTGGTCAGGGATTCATTGCCTGATTTCACCGTTCCGTTTACGCTTACGCTGGGCGACATCTGTCCGAAGTATTGTTCGTTATCCTCATAAAATTCATACATCTGATCTGCCGATACCGATCTGGTGCTCAGATTTACCAGGTTTACCGTTATCTGATTGGTTCCCATACCGGAAAAGCTCTCAGTCATATATGACATCTGGCCGTTGACCAGCCCTACCAGGATGATGACGGCGGCAACACCTATGATGATTCCCAGCATGGTCAGGAAGGAGCGCATCTTATTGCTCCATATACTTTTTAAAGCTAATCTAAATGACTGCCGCATACTCTTCCACATCCCCGTCAAAATTGATTTTACCGTCATGTATCCGGACAACACGCCTCGCTTCCATCGCTATGGAACTGTCATGGGTAATCATGACTATCGTATTGCCTTCCCGGTTCAGTTCTTTCATAAAATCCAGGACATCCCGGCTTGTTCTCGAATCCAGCGCTCCGGTCGGTTCATCGGCCAGAATCAGGGACGGGCTGCCTGCCAGAGCCCGGGCAATGGAAACTCTCTGCTGCTGTCCGCCGGAAAGCTGTTTCGGCCTGCTGGCCCATTTATCAGCCAGGCCTACTTTCTCGAGGGATCTTAAAGCCCGTTCCTTCCGTTCAGGATTCGGAACACCCGCATAGAGAAGGGGAAGTTCTACATTTTCAAGCAGATTATCCCTGGGCAGAAGGTTATACTGCTGAAAAATAAAACCGATCATCTTATTTCTGATTTCTGCCAGCTGATTGTCGCTCATATGGCTGACATCCTCTCCCCCCAGATAATATTCGCCCTCTGTCGGTACATCAAGGGCACCGATGATATTCATAAGCGTTGATTTACCGCTGCCGGATTTACCTACAATGGCAACAAATTCACCCTTTTCAATGCTCAGGCTGATGCCGTCGTTGGCGCGCACCTCCTCCGAACCCATCTGATATATCTTATAAATGTCTTTCAGTTCAATCAAAGGCCTGTTTTCATCCATACTTCCACCTCTCTGTCACGGGCCGGGGCGGCTGCCGTTTCCGCTTCCACGGCTTCCACCGCCGTCTCCGTAGCCTCCGCCACCGGAGGGCATATCCATTCCCACCGGCATCATCATCGCGCTGCTGTCGGAATTAACGCTTGATTTTGCCACGTATACCACATCGCCTTCCTGTAAATCTCCCGATACAATTTCCACATAATCTGAACTGATAAGTCCGGTCCCGACCTTCACTTCCCGAAATCCTGCCGGGACACGCCCCTGTGCCTCTGTTACAGAATCATCCTTCACGTAAACCAGATTTCCCCTCTGGAGGGCATCGGCCGGAACCGCCAGCGCATTTTCAACGGAATCCACTATAATAACGCCGTCCACATTCATGCCGGGAAGAAGTCCTCCCACCTCATCGAGGGTTACAGTCACCGGATAATAAGTGACTCCATTGGAGCTGGTGCCTTCCAGGCTGATATTGGTAACCTTTCCGCTGAACTTCTCGTTTTCAAAAGCATCCGCCGTCACCTCTACGGTCTGTCCCGTCTTTACATTACTGATATCAAGTTCATCGATATTCATCTGGAAGGTAACGGAGGACATGTCGTAAATAACCGCCAGGGCCGAAGCGCTTGAACCGTTCTGTACCTTGTCTCCTACTTTATAGCTTTTCTTAATCACGGTGCCGGATATCGGAGCCGTAATCGTATAGTCATCATATGTATCCTGTGTTGAATCCAGACTTGACTGCGCCTGCTCCAGGCTGGCCTGGGCATTATCCATGGAGTCCTTATAAGTTTTAATCAGTTTCTCGGCAGTGCTGGCCTTCATACTGAAAATCGGGCTTCCCACGCTGACAAAATCACCTTCATTGACAAGCAGGGCTTCTACCTCCACATTGGAGGAAAGGTCGGCAGCCAGCACGGTATCCACTGTCGCGGAAAAAGTTCCGTCTCCGCTGGATACAAAATCGCCAACCGCGGCTGTGGCCGTCATATCGGCCGTGAGACCTCCCGGGTTCGCCACCTGAATCGTAACATAGCGGACCAGACGGCCGCCTGTCAGGGCCTCATCCATCGAGCTTACGCTCAGGACCGTGCCATCCAGCTGTTCCAGCGTGTCGCTTAAGGTAAGGACTGCCGGACTGCCGGGAGCAATGGCCGCCGCCTCCATATTTAAAAACGGCACTTTGATTTTCATAATCTGATCGTTGTAAATATCGGCAATCTGGGTATTGGATGCAACCTTATCACCGGCCTCAATGTAGAGCTGTTTGATATAGCCTGATTTCGTCGCTTTATAAGTATTTCCGCTGTATTTCCCAACCGCCTCATTATAATCGCTTACCGCCGTATCATAGCTGCTCTGAGCGCGTTCCAGGCTGTTGCTGGCGGAACTGAGCTTTGATTCCATGGAGGAAGCGTCAATCCTGTATAAGATTTGTCCCGCTTCCACCCTGTCACCCTCCTCAAAGTCTGCCTGCACCACCTCCCCTTCCGACATAGAGGTAATGCTGTACGTATCCTTCGGTGAGATTGTACCGGAGGAGGAAAGGGTTGATGTAATATTCTGTCTTATAACGGTGGCTGTGTTCACCCTCTGACTCTGGGCCTTCACGGCGCTTGCTTTATTCTGCCGGACTGCCGCAGTAATAAGCGCCAGGAACAAAATGAGTCCTGCTGCTGCGGTAAGCAGCTTCTTCTTTCTGCTCATTTTGCGCGGCTTTTTTGGCCCCCTTGCCTGACGCAGCCTTTTAAACAGACCTTTAACTTTTTCTTTCATATTTCTATTCTCCCCGCCTATTCAATATAATCAATCAGCTTATACTCCGGATTGTCGTTATCATCCTCCACGGCGGAGGCCGTCTTGTTTTCCCAGATAACAATAATCTCATCGCCGACCTTTAAATCACCGTAAACAGAGAAAGCGAACTGCATATCGGAGGTGGCCAGTTCATATTCCACTCCATCCACAACAATCGAAGTCGGTATCATGACATCAGAAGATTTATAGTAGATTGCATCGAGCGTGCCTTTTGTCGCTCCGCGCCCTCCGTTGCCGCTCTCCGAATAGCCGTAAACAGCCCTCGAAGTTGTATTATAATAAATCACGACCGCCCCGTCCTCCAGCTCATCCGCGGAAGCCGACTCACCGTCCAGATAAAAGGATGCTTTGGATAGGGAGAATGGCAGGATACTTTTCAAGCTCCTGTCTTTAACCGCTATCGGCCCCTTCAGCTTGCTTTCCAGCGCTTCCAGCGGATTGATTTCCCCATCCGAGGTAAGTGTGAAGTCGAGTACGGCCGCATAGACCGTGGAACTTGTTTCTGCCTTTCCTTCATTCTCCTTTGTATTGGTCTTCATAAGGTTATAAAAGAGATTCACACAATCAAAGCGGCTGAGGACTTCAGCTCCGGTTTTCCCAATCTCCTCGTCCAGTTCCAGATAGGATGCCTTAGCCAGCCTGTTTGCCGCCTGGTTGCTTCCAAAATCTTCATTTGTATATCCAAGAAGGGCCAGAACTGCTTTTACCGCCTCCTGCATCGTAATATTTTCATCCGGTTTGAATTTCCCGCCCAGATATCCCGTCATCCAGCCCTGCTCAACTGCTACTCTTATGTAAGATGCATATTCACTGTTTCTGTCCACATCGGAGAAAATGGAAACGTTATTTTCAGAGCTGACACTGCTGCGGTAGGTGGATGCCTTTACCAGCATTTCGGCAAACTGGGCCCTTGTCACAAGCCTGCTGTCGTCTGACTCAGCCGTCATAATGCCGGCTGCAGTAATTACTTTCTTTCTCATACTGTAGCTGGAAGATGCCTCCGCCGTCATCGGAGCCGCCGCTGAAAATGCCATTATGGCTGCCATGGTAACCGCTGTGCGCTGTCTGTTCATATAATTTTCCTACCGCCTTTCATTTAACCGTATATTCATCTTATTTGTTTATTTGTTGAAACTATATCAATAAATTGTGTGCATTTTGTGTTCAAACTGTGAAAATATGGTAGATTTCATGGTCACCATCTTCAATGATAACTGCACGCTCCGCGCACAGGTCAACGCAATCAATAAAAGGGCCAAACCTCCCTGTTCGAGAGATCTAGCCCTTATAGATGAATCCATGATCGGATTTCCTTGAAAATTTAACACGATATTTTACTTTTGTTCCTGTTCTAAATACGCCTCCAATGCTTCCAGCCGTCCTTCCATGATTCTGACTCCTTCCCGGTAGAGCTTCTCCAGCTTTCTGACATCCTGCTCGAACCGTGACACGTCCACCGGATACTCGGGACGGATTACAAAGATACGTCCTTCCTCCTCCAGCCTGTCTATTTCTTCCTGCATTCTGTTATAGCGTCCGGGAACTTCATAAAGCGCTTCCCGCAGATGAGGGAGCGGCGCAAAATAGCGCTCATAGGCCCTCTCCGTCATGGAGCCGACCGGCTTCTTTCTGTAACCTCTATGGCGTGTCAGAACTACCACCACTTTTCCATACCCGAGTTCAAAAGCTCTCTCATAAGCAATTGGCAGAGAAACGCCTCCGTCCAGATAATTTTTATGGTTAACTTTCACCATCCGTGAAAGCATCGGAATGCTGCTGGAGGCCCTGACTGCCTGCATCATCTCCGTGCAGGAGGATTTGTCAAAAAATTCCGGCCTTCCCGTCCTGCATCTCGTGGCTACCACCTCAAATTTCTGAGGGGAACCGTAAAAGGCGTCATAATCAAAGGGAATCAGTTCATTGCTCAATTCTCCGAATACAAAGTCGAAATTGAATATCAGCCTGCTTTTCACCAGGCTCCTCAGTCCCATATACCGCCTGTCATGCAGATATTCTTTATTAATGCGGAGCATGCGCCCCTTCTGTCCGCTGATGTAATTCATTCCCGCCATCGTACCGGCGGAAACTCCGTTTACATAGGAAAGCCTGATTTCATGCTCCAGCAGTGTATCCAGCACGCCTGCCGTAAATACGCTGCGCAGGGAGCCGCCTTCCAGTACAAGTGCTCCTTCTGTCAATTTTGAATCGTATCTCCTTTCTTCCCGGACAGGCCCCCGCAAAGCCATGCTACTGCTGCAAAAAGCCCATCATCAGGTTTGCCTGGTGCATCCATCCCTCCATATTGCTGTATGCCAGCATAAGAAATGTGGCAGAGGCAAATAATACTGCTGTTTTTATGGCATTGCCCTGTTTCCAGATGCAATAGAACAGCCTGAAAAACGTGATGAATAGCACTGCCATAAACCAACTGGTAAATACCCTTTTAAAGGTAAATCCATATACACTAATATAAAGGCACATTTTGGAAAAAGCAAGCATAATAAATCCGAGAGTCTCCGCACACATTAGGGAAAGCATAAGTTTTACTGTTTTTTTCTCCCTATCGCTGAATACCTTGATAAAGTAGAACAGGCCAAAGTTAATGACGGAAATAAAACAGAGTTCAAAAAAGCCCTGTCTTGCATAATCACTGTAAACAAAGCTCTGCTGGTGAGAAAAAGCTTTCGCAAGAATGTCTGAAAACTTCACCAGAAAAAACAGTACATAAACTCCGCAGACCGCCGATGAAAAAGAAATCATAACCGCATAGGGCAGACCGACAGGCCGGCTGCCGTTTACTTGCCCTGCGTCTTCTTTTGTGGATTTTGCATGAAAAGCTCCGTAAAAAAGGCCATAAAAATAACAGGTACCGAGAATTACCATCAGATTCAACAATAAATTGCCAAATAAAAGCGCTTCAAAAAAATTCTCTGTCAGGGTGCTGCACAAATTTGAAAGTCCGCCCACAAAAGCCGAAAAGCTCTCATCCGCCCCTGCAAGCATGGGAAGGACAATCACCAGTACGGGAATACTCATCATGACTCCGAACAGAATCTGTCCTGCTTTATCCTTCTGCTTTTTCTTTGTCTCCTGATCGCTGCTTCTGAATTGTTTTACCCTATGCGCCGCTGCCAGAAAAACTTCACCAAAGTTCATAAACGGCAGGGCAAAAAATCCTTTTCCCAGATCCAAAATACAGCTTTCATCCAACACTCCCTTTATTCTTGCCCCGCTGACGGTCAGGAGCCAGTAGACTCCTGCTCCATGCAGGAATAAAGTCACATAGGGCATTATCCCCTGAAGCTCCCATTCCTGCCGGCCAGGCAGATATTTAACAAGAAACCAGACAGCTCCCGCAATCAGAAAAAACAGACTGGTTTTCCCCTCTCTGTCCATCCTGCGTCCAAGGGAATGGAGGTAAAAAACTCCGGCAGAAACGAACAGTGCCGTAAACAGGGGGAGCCAGGCGCCTGAAAAAAACTCACTGCCCCGGACATAGACAAATGACGCTGCGGCCATGATCAGAGCGAGAAGATAGTCACGCCTTTCATAATTCCTTTTAACCCTCCGGCTTTCTGCACTTATCTCTTTTGTCCGGTGCTCTTCTACCTGGTACTCTTCCACTGTCCTTTGATTTTCATCCATCATCATAGCTGCTCCTCCTCAAATTCCAAAATGTCGCCCGGCTGGCAGGAAAGCTCCCGGCAGATTGCTTCCAGCGTGGAAAACCGGATGGCCTTTGCTTTATTATTCTTCAGTATCGACAAATTCGCCGGAGTGATCCCGACGCGCTCCGCCAGATCTCCGGCGGAAATCTTCCTCTTTGCCATCATCACATCCAGATTGACAATAATTCCCATGACAGCCCCTTCCCTCTAAATTGTATAATCATTCTCTTCTTTGATTTCCCCAGCCCTTACGAATACATTCTTGATCACCCGGATCAGAAGTCCCATAAAAGCCGCGCAGGCTGCTATAATCAGGAAGAAAATATAATAAGCCGTAGAAATCAGGCAGATGACGGCAACCGCAAAACACATCCAGCTTATCAGTCTCAGACAGCTTACATTCTCGTCGCTGAAAATCTGTTCCTCACCGATTCTGCCTATCATCCTGTACAGATTCCATAAAATGATGCCGAGAGGAACCGCACTCGAATAGATGGTTGCCATAAATAGGTTAAAATCTTTACCGCGGGCAGAAAAACTGTGGTCCACGAACTCCCTTGTCATTCTCGGACAGAACACCAGCACCAGTATGTAAACCGCCGCAAATAAAATAATAAAGAATTTTGTTAACCCGATCGACTTTTCATTATTCCAGTTCATAAATATGATACACCTCCGGAGTAAATTCAGCATGTTCCTGGACGTATGCTGTTATGGGCAGTATAACATGCAAAAAACCGAAAATCAATATTTTTTTATCGTTTTTCGATATATTAATGATGTTTTTCGAAAAAAGTAAGAAATGGCACGCAGCACGCACAGGCTCCTGCAAAAAACCGCCGGGGCAGCCGGCTGTCTCACAGTCCGGCCGCCCCGGCGGCCTATTCAGTACTTTTTCACTTTTACATCAGCGGCGCAAACAGGCGCAGCGCTTTTCCTGCAAAACGTTTGACCGGTGAATACCGCCGGCAGTCATCCAGTGTGATTAACCGGCATTTTCCAAGCGTTTCCTGAAAATCTTCCTCCACTGTATATACGGTATTATTTTTATAGAGATAGGCGGCGCATTCGAAATGCAGGTACAAACTCCTGTAATCCAGGTTGATTGTCCCAACCACTGCCTTTTCGTCGTCGCTTATGAACATTTTGGCATGGACAAAGCCGGGCGTATATTCATAAATCTGCACACCGGCGCGCAGCAGCTCCGCATAATAGGATCTTGCCAGAAGATAGGCATAGAGTTTATCGGGAATATGAGGCATGATAATAATCGTCTCAACTCCCCGTTTTGCCGAATATTTAAGTGCAGTCAGCGTCACGTCGTCCAAAATCAGGTATGGGGTCATGATATGCACATACCGCTTTGCATGGCCGAGGATATCGAGGTATACCTGCTCGCCCACATTCTCTCCGTCCAGAGGACTGTCCGCATAAGGCATAACAAAACCGCTGTAATCCATTCCTTCCGGATACCTGTAATCCGCCGGGAGAAGAAAACGGCTGTAATCCTCTTTTTCCAGCTCCGTCACTCCCCAAAGCTGGAGAAACATCATGGTAAAGCTGTTTACGGCATCGCCTTTCAGCATCACGGCCGTATCCTTCCAGTGACCGAACCTCTCCCTTTTGTTGATATATTCGTCGGCCAGGTTCACCCCTCCGGTAAATGCGGTATGGCCGTCGATAACGCATATCTTTCTATGATCCCTGTTGTTCTGATAGCTGGAAAGAGCCGGTTTCACCGGAGAAAACATTTTACACTTAATCCCCTTTGCCTGAAGCGTTTTAGGGTAGGAATAGGGAAGCAGCGCCAGAGAGCACATACCGTCATACATAAATCGGACCTCCAGCCCCTCTTTTGCTTTCTGCTCGAGGACTTCCAGTATTGCATTCCACATAATTCCGCGTTCCACAATAAAATATTCCATGAAAATGAAATGCTTGGCCTGTCTTAATTCCTCCAGCATTTTCGGGAACATATCATCCCCCAGGGGAAAATACTCCACATTCGTGTTCTGGTAAACCGGGAACCCGCCGTATCGGTTCATATATCGGGCCAGATTGCCTTCGCTGGAACTGATATTGTTATATTCCCGCAGCACTTCCTCATTCTGGACCAGATAGGGGGCAATCCCCTTTTCCAGAGACTGGATTCTTCTATTAATCAGCTTTACGCCCGGCTGAAGCTTTAAAAACAGATAGAACAGTGTTCCGAATACGGGAATCACCAGAATCGGCACCACCCACGACAGCTTAATACTGCTGTTCTCGTCATTGCTGATAATGTAGATAAGCACTACAGCGCTCAGCAGGGAGGAACCGCCGTACACATAAATCATATATTCCCTCAGCCAGTTAAAGCCCGCCAGCAGCACTCCCATCTGAACCAGCAGGAATAATACAACAAACGTGGTCCGGCCGAAAATAATCCTTAACAATCCTCTTAATTTTTTCATCAGTATCTTTCACATCCTTTATTTGACTTGACAAAGCTATGGTAAAACCATAATCAAGATTATATCACCATTATATAAAAAGCGATAGAGTATTTTTACTCTACCGCTTTTGCTGCTGTGACCTGTACGCGGAGCGTTCAGATTATCGTTTGTCCGCTATTATGTCAAGCACTGTCTGCAGCGGCTCGTCCGATTCGATATCGGGAGCCGTACCCATCTCCATATTACAGCTTCCATCCCCATTCAGGCAGTACTCCACGTCAAACTGGATCAGAAGGTGACTGGCGGGAAGCTCATAAAGGATTGCGCCCCCGCTGTTGGAACCGCCGGTTCTCTGTCCCACAAGGGTGGCAAAGCCGGTCTCCCTGCAGAATACGGCAAATGCCTCGGAGGATGAGTATACGGACGGTCCCGTACCCCTCCGGTAAACGGAAATGCCACCTGCCGCAGCTCCATTCTTTCCAGAACTGCAGCCATACATTCCTCCATCTCCGTCCCGAGGGAATCCTTCATCAGATAGCGTACTGCGTCGGCCTTATACCCATCCAGTGCATAATCCGGAAATGCGGTCACAAACACAATACAGGTTCCGGAGTGAAAGGAACGGATCCGCATTGCTGTCTCTATCCCGTCTATGTCCTTCATGCTGATATCCAGAAAAACAATATCATATTTTACGAGATTTTCCTCCCCGGCAAGAAAGTCTTCCCCCGACGGATAGACCGTGACGGTATATGGGAGCTGCCTTTTTTCCAGAAACTGAGCCGCCAGTTCCCGTATCTTATCCCTGTAATATTTTTCATCATCGCAGACTGCTATCTGTATCACTTACTTCCACCTCAGCTATAATTCATAATCTTTATACCTCTCTATTATAGCAACTGGTATGGAACTTGGAAAGCAGAAACATGGATGACTGTTTACACCGTAACCCCTACTGTTACTGTTCACACGGTTGTGTTCCGCGAGGTGTTTTCGTGCACATTTTGCACGAAGACCCGAGCTTCACGGCACGCCGATTTTTGTCGGAGTGTGAACAGTCCCCCCTTTTTCAAAGCAAGGATGCTCCGTCCGAAAAAAGAGGCCTCTTCCCACAGAAAGAACAACTAATTTCAAGTTGGACTCTTTCCGGGAAAAAACCTCTTTAATTCCTTACAGAATTTCCATATTTAACTTGTCTTGTCTATGTATTTATTTCAGAGCCTGCCTGATATCCTCAATGATATCCTGCACATTCTCTATACCGACGCTCAGCCTGATTAAGGACGGATCGACGCCTGCTTCCAGGAGCTGTTCGTTGGAGAGCTGACGGTGGGTATGGCTGGCCGGATGAAGCACGCAGGTGCGGGCATCAGCCACATGAGTTACAATTGCCGCCATCTTTAATTTATCCATAAATTCCGCGGCTGCCTCACGGCCCCCTTTTAAGCCGAATGCAATAACTCCGCAGGTGCCGTTCGGCATATATTTCATTGCCAGCTCATGATATTTATCATCCTCAAGGCCCGGATATGTTACCCAATCCACTTCCTCGCAGGATTTCAGGAACTCAGCCACCTTCTGTGCATTCTCACAGTGACGCGGCATGCGCAGATGTAGCGTTTCAAGCCCGATATTTAAAAGGAATGCGTTCTGCGGCGCCTGGATGGAACCGAGATCCCTCATTACCTGTGCCGTAGCTTTCGTGATGTAGGCTCCCTTTCCGAACTTCTGTGTATAGATAATTCCGTGGTAAGAATCATCCGGTGTCGTAAGCCCCGGGAACTTCTCCGCATTGGCCTCCCAGTCAAAATTGCCGCTGTCCACGATACAGCCGCCTACGCTCATCGCATGGCCATCCATATATTTTGTAGTGGAATGCGTTACAATGTCTGCTCCCCATTCAAAGGGCCGGCAGTTAATCGGAGTGGCAAAGGTATTGTCCACGATGAACGGCACCCCATGCTTATGGGCCAGGGCAGCAAATTTCTCAAAATCCAGTACAACCATGGCCGGATTGGCAAGCGACTCGCCGAACACGCACTTGGTATTCGGGCGGAATTCCTTCTCGATCTCCTCTGCCGGAGCGTCCGGATCCACCAGGGTTACTTCAATTCCCATCTTTTTCATTGTCACGACGAACAGATTGGATGTTCCGCCATATACGGTCGAAGAACAGATAAAATGATCGCCTGCATTACAGATATTAAACACCGCATAAAAATTTGCCGCCTGTCCGGATGAGGTCAGCATGGCCGCCGCTCCGCCTTCCATCTCACAAATCTTATTGGCTACGGCATCGTTGGTCGGATTGGCAAGCCTGGTGTAAAAATAACCGTTCTCCTCCAAATCGAAAAGCCTTCCCATCTGTTCACTGGTGGAATATTTAAATGTAGTACTCTGGTAAATAGGAAGTATCCTCGGCTCGCCGTTCTTCGGCTGCCAGCCGCCCTGAATACAGGTGGTTTCAATTGAACGTTTCTGGCTCATTGGTGTGTCCTCCTCTGTCATTCATATAATACTGTTCAAATTAGTCTCTAGTCTACCATAAAATTCCCGAGTATACAATAAAAATGGTGGATATTTCGGCAGCATGGTGCTATAAACGGTAACAGTAGCAATCCATTCTTATTTATGCTATAATTTCATCGTTAATCAATACATATCAGGAGGTATCCTATGTCTGCTTCAAAAGTATATTTTACTAACTTCAGGGCAACATTTACTGAAAATCTTCTTCAGAAACTGGCCCGTCTTGTAAAGAAAGCGGGGATGCTGGAGCAAATCGATTTTAAAAACCAGTATACCGCGATCAAAATTCATTTTGGTGAACCCGGCAACCTGGCCTATCTTCGCCCGAATTATTCCAAAGTTATCGTCGACCTGATTAAGGAACAGGGCGGAAAGGTATTCCTCACCGACTGTAATACCCTCTATGTGGGCGGACGCAAGAATGCCCTGGATCATCTAGACTCCGCTTACACAAACGGCTACAATCCCTTTACCACCGGCTGCCATCTGCTGATCGCCGATGGACTGAAGGGTACCGACGATATCCTCGTCCCGATTGACGGGGAGTACGTGAAAGAGGCAAAAATCGGCCGCGCCATTATGGATGCCGATATCTTTATCTCCTTAAGCCATTTTAAAGGTCACGAGTCCACCGGTTTCGGAGGTGCGCTCAAAAATATCGGTATGGGCTGCGGTTCCCGCGCCGGAAAACTGGAGATGCACAACGCCACCAGCCCCTTTGTCCTTACCGATAAATGCATCGGCTGCGGAGCCTGCAAGCGCAACTGTGCACACGACGCAATTTCCATCGCAGAGAAAAAGGCCTCCATCGCACCGGATAAATGCGCCGGCTGCGGACGCTGCATCGGAGTCTGTCCGGTAGATGCCGTTGCAAACCATTGTGATGAATCAAATGACATCTTAAATAAAAAAATAGCCGAATATTCCCTCGCCGTTTTAAAGGACAGGCCGCATTTCCACATCAGTCTCGTCGTGGATGTCTCCCCCTACTGTGACTGCCATGCTGAAAATGACGCAGCTATCATCCCGAATGTAGGAATGTTTGCTTCCTTTGACCCGGTTGCCCTCGATATGGCCTGTGCCGATGCCGTAAACCGTCAGCCTGCAATCCCAGGTTGTATACTCGATGAGCGTGAGCACTGCCACCATGATCATTTTACGGACATCCATCCGGAAACCAACTGGAAAGTGGCGCTGGAACATGCGGAAAAGCTTGGGATTGGTACTATGGAATATGAATTAATTGAGATTTAATTGAGGCTCGGAGGCTTTCGTCCCGGTGAAAATCTTCCTCTGGGGCATCCGCAGACTATATCTTCTCCGCAGCTCCAACTCACGACAATCCTCCCCCGGGACAAAAGACTCATCCAATCATCCCCACCGCTGTCCGTACGGCAGCGACCTCACCTGCTTAACTAAATGACATGATACCAGGGTCAAAAGATTAAAAATCTTCATGCAAGCAAGCTTGCATCAGATTTCCAACCTTTTGACCCTGGTATCATCACATCACCATATCAAACAACGAAAGCTGGTTACTCTCCGGCAAATCCCCCAAAAGCCCCAGTTCTCCCATCAGATCGCACACGGTCTTCGTAACCTTCGTGCGGTTGATGAAATCCTCTCTTGACAGGAACGGTCCGTCCTCCGCCGCAAATACGATAGCGTCGGCCGCTTTCTCGCCCAGTCCGTCGATACTGCTGAGGGACGGCATCAATTTTCCATCCACTATCTGGAAACTCCTGGCGCTGGCTTTAAAGATGTCAATGGCCGTGAATTCAAACCCTCTGGCATACATCTCCTGGACAATTCTCATGTCGCGGAGCGTATCCTGCTCTTTCTTCGAGAGTGTATCCATTCTTTTCTTATAGTCGGCCAGATGATATTCCAGCTTTTCACGGCCCTGGCACATGAGTACATAGGAAAAGCCGCTGGCACGGATACTGAAAAACGCCGCATAGTAGGCAAGAGGATAAAACACCTTACAGTAGGCAATACGCCAGGCCATCATAACATAAGCCGCAGCATGAGCTTTCGGGAACATGTACTTGATCTTCTTACAGGACCAGATATACCAGTCGGGTACGCCGTGATCGGTCATCTCTTTAATCCATTCGTCCTTCAGGCCCTTTCCCTTACGCACGCTCTCCATGATAGTGAACGCCAGGCCCTCTTCCAGGCCCATGCCGATCAGATATACCATGATATCGTCTCGGGTACAGATAGCCGTCTGAATTGTTGCTTTTCCCTCCTGGATTAATGTCTGGGCATTTCCCAGCCACACGTCGGTACCATGGGACAATCCGGAAATACGCACCAGATCCGAAAAATATTTCGGCTGGGCGTCAATTAACATCTGCATGGCAAAATCGGTTCCAAACTCCGGTATTCCAAGAGCGCCCAGCTTGCAGCCGCCGATATCCTCCGGCTCTATGCCCAGTGCCGAGGTGTTCTGAAATAAGCTCATGACCTCTTTGCTGTCAAGCGGAAAATCCTTTACCGGATCCTGGCCTGTCAGATCCTGGAGCATTCTTATCATCGTCGGATCATCGTGTCCCAGTATATCCAGCTTCAGCAGGTTATGATCAATGGAGTGATAATCAAAATGTGTCGTTACGGTTCTGGTCGTCATATCATCGGCCGGATGCTGGACCGGGGTAAAGGAATAGATTTCCTCCCCATGGGGAAGCACGATAATGCCTCCCGGGTGCTGTCCCGTCGTTCTTCTCACACCAACGCAGCCTCCCACAATCCGGTCTATCTCACAGCGGCGTTTGCGAACGCCCCTGTCCTCGTAATAGCCCTTCACATAGCCGTAAGCCGTCTTATCGGCCAGTGTGCCGATTGTTCCGGCACGGAAGGTCTGCCCTTTTCCGAAAATAACTTCCGTATAGGTATGCGCGCGGCTCTGGTACTCTCCCGAGAAATTCAGGTCGATATCAGGCTCCTTGTCACCCTTAAAGCCGAGGAAGGTTTCAAATGGAATATCGAAGCCGTCCTTTTTAAGCGGTTCCCCGCAGACCGGGCAATTTTTATCCGGCATGTCACAGCCAGCCATACCTGCAAATTTCCTGACCTCCTCGGAATCAAAATCATAATAATGACAATTGGTGCAGTAATAATGAGGGCTGAGCGGGTTTACTTCCGTGATACCCGACATTGTGGCCACCAGCGAGGAGCCTACGGATCCCCTGGAACCTACCAGATAGCCGTCCTCATTTGATTTCCATACCAGTTTCTGGGCGATAATATACATAACGGCGAAACCGTTGGAAATTATCGAGTTAAGCTCCCGTTCCAGACGATCCACCACAATTTTAGGAAGGTTCTCACCATACATTTCATGGGCTTTGTTATAACAGATGCTTCTCAGCGTCTCATCCGAGTTGGGAATAACAGGAGCGCATTTATCGGGACGGACAGGCTCTATCCTTTCGCACATGGCTGCTATCTTCCTGGTATTGGTGATTACCACCTCCTCGGCTTTGTCGCTCCCCAGATACTCAAATTCCCTGAGCATCTCATCCGTGGTCCGCAGATAGAGCGGAGCCTGATCGTCGGCGTCCTTGAATCCTTTACTCGACATGATGATTCTCCGGTAAACCTCATCCTCCGGATCCAGGAAATGGACGTCACAGGTCGCGCAGACCGGCTTATTATACTGTTCTCCCAGACCCACAATCCTGCGGTTCAAATCCATCAGCTCTTCCTCGGAATTCACCGGACTTTTCTCATCCCTGAGCATAAATGCATTGTTGCCCAGAGGCTGTATTTCCAGATAGTCATAAAAATCCACTATCTTATGTATCTCCGTATCAGGCACACCGCGTAAAAGCGCCTGGTAGAGTTCCCCCGCCTCGCAGGCGGAACCGATGATAAGGCCCTCCCGGTACTGGCTAAGCAGGCTCTTCGGGATCCTGGGACGTCTGGCAAAATAAGTCAGGTTGGACTCTGATACGAGACGGTAGAGATTGACGCGCCCCACATCGTTTTTCGCAATTATGATAATATGGTAGGTGGGCATCTTCCGTATCATTTCCACCGTCATCCTGCTGAGTTCATTTAACTGGGACAGATCAAAAATGTCACGTTCCTTCAGCATTTTTATAAAACGGACAAAGATTTCCGCTGTCGCCCCTGCATCGTCCACCGCCCTGTGATGGTTTGCCAGGTTAATCTTAAGCTCTTTTGCTACCGTATCCAGCTTAAACCGGTTGAGGTTCGGAAGGAGAACGCGGGCCAGGGATACCGTGTCGAGCACGGTCGGATTAAACTCAAGTCCCTGCTGTCTTGCATTCTCTTTAATAAAGCTGATGTCAAAACCGGCATTATGAGCCACCATGACGGCTCCCCTGCAAAACTCCAGAAATTCAGGAAGAACCCTGTCTATCTTCGGCGCATCCAGAACCATGTTGTCATTGATACCCGTCAGCTTCTCTATCTCAAAGGGAATCGGCACGTCGGGGTTGACGAAGCTGCTGAATTTATCAACAATCCGTCCCTCCTCCACCCTGACTGCGCCTATCTCAATGATCCGGTTCTTAAGAGGGCTGAAGCCGGTCGTCTCGATATCGAAGACCACACAGGTATGATCCAGGGATTGTCCCGCACCGTTTTCAACCAGTTCCTTCATATCGTCGACCAGATATCCCTCCACACCGTAAAGAACCTTGAAATTATCACCTCTCTCCACGGAATGGTTGGCATCCGGAAAGGACTGGACACAGCCGTGATCCGTTACCGCCATCGCGTCCATTCCCCACTGTTTGGCCCGCTTAATGAGGTCCTTTACCTCGGAAACGCCGTCCATATCGCTCATCTTGGTATGGCAGTGCAGTTCCACACGCTTGACCGGAGCATTGTCCACGCGTTTCGTCGTAAAATCCTCGCATTTTTTAATACCCACAACAGAACCGATGGTCAGCTCCCCGTCGAAACGGTCGATGTTCGCCACGCCTTTCAGCCTGACAAACTGGCCGGCCTTTGTCGCAGTCTTCAAATCCTCAAGTGACTCCTCGCGGGCGAACACTTTGACACTGATCGTATCGGTAAAGTCACTGATACTGAAAATAAAGAGGGAATTACCGCTGCGAAGCTCACGCACATCCGTGGCGAGTATCTTTCCGCGGATCACCACCTCACCTATCTCCCCTTCTATCTTCTCAATCTCAACCGACTCTTCGTCAAAATCGCGGCCATACAGGACATCCGGATTATCCGACTTTCTGCCGTAGCCGGAGCGCCGGAATTCCCTCTTTCCGCCGCTAAAATCGCCTTTGCCCTTTTTGCCGCTTAAATCGCCTCCCGCTTTTGACTGGGCGTTCTTTCCGCCGGTTTCCTTAACTGCTTTCTGTTTCTTCTCCGCCTGGAAATTCAAATCGCCCACCGGCTTTAAGACCGAGCTGCCCTCGTCAAAGGGAAGATCCAGGGAGGCCTCCCCGGAGACCGGAGCCGGATCGGACGGCGCTGCGCCGCCGGATGTATGCTCCGCGTTCATATAGATGACGGCAGGCTCCTCCTCCACCCTTTTTCTGGCCTCTGCCGGGCGGTAGGACAGCCTGACCTCCATCGGAATGTTACAGCGTTCCGTAAAGATCTTTTCGAGGATCCTCACAAGCTCCGGCGCCTTGTCCTTTGCTATCATCGTATCCTCGATCTCCATGGTCAGAAGATCCTTCTCGTCAAAAGAGAGAACGGCCCTGCGGAACATATTGTATAAAAGAATGCTGTAATTCTTAAGCTCCATCAGGATGCTGTCACGGTAAACATCCATCAGCTTTTTCGGCGTATACTGGCCGGAGAGATGATATTTCTCCAGGATTTTAATCGTCACCTTTTTTCCGGGGAAGAGCTGGCTCTTAATCCCCTCCTCCAGCTTATAGATGTTCTGTTTATGAATCAGTCTGGGACTGACGATATAAATGCGGATAGAGCTTCTATCCCTGGTAGTGGCCACCTTCTCCACCTCTACCAGCTCAAAAAGCTCTCTCACATTATCTGCAATATGTAAATCAGGAAATACTTCCAAAAACGATTTCATTCCATCACCTTAATTTCTTTTTCACCCTGCAGCTCTATTATTCCAGTTTTCCGGCCAGCCTGTCAAGCTCTTCTTTCAGTGCGGGCAGAAGGTCTTTCTCTGGCACTTTTTTGATGATTTCACCTTTGCGGATCAGCAGTCCTTCCCCGATGCCGCCTGCAATGCCAAGATCCGCCTCCCTTGCCTCTCCCGGGCCGTTTACGACACAGCCCATCACGGCCACCTTGATATCCAGCTCATATTCCTGGACCATGTTTTCCACCTGGCCGGCCAGACCGATCAGATCAATGCAGGTTCTCCCGCAGGTAGGGCATGATACCACCTCAACCCCTCCCTTTCGAAGCCCCAGGGTCCGCAAAATCAGCTTTGCCGATTTCACTTCCTCCACCGGGTTTCCGGTCAGGGAGACACGGATGGTATCTCCGATCCCCTGATTTAAAATCAGGCCCAGGCCAACGGCGGACTTGATATTGCCTGCCAGCAGCGTTCCCGCCTCCGTGATGCCGACATGGAGCGGATATCTGGTTTTCTTTGCAATCAGCTCATGAGCCTTTACGCACATCATGACATCCGAGGATTTGATGCTGATTACGAGATTGTCGTATCCCATGCGCTCAATCAACGCCACCTTTTCCAGGGCGCTCCGTACAATTCCCTCCGCCGTCACGCCGCCGTACTCTTCGAGCAGATGCTTTTCCAGGGAACCGCTGTTGACGCCCACACGAATAGGGACGCCGTATTCCCGGGCTTTATCCACAACGGCCTGAACGCGTTCTTTTGCACCGATATTGCCAGGATTGATCCGGATTTTATCAGCGCCGCATTCTATCGCCGCAATCGCCAGACGGTAATCAAAATGAATATCGGCCACCAAAGGAATCCTGATTGCCTTCTTAATCTCGGTCAGGTCCATTGCAGCTTCCATCGTCGGAACCGCCACGCGGATAATATCACAGCCAGCGTTCTGAAGTTCCAGGATCTGGCCGATTGTCGCTTTCACATCCTCTGTCTTTGTGTTGCACATGGACTGGATCAGGATCGGGTTTCCTCCCCCGATCACCTTTTTTCCAATCTGAACCGTTTTTGTCTCATCTCTGTACGCCATACTAACCTCCCCGGTATCTCTGAACTTTTACAGAATTGTCAATCTATTTTTATCTACGGTCAGTACAGCCGCTGTGCTGCCGTAACAGTTCATGCTGTCTGAACTGTTACGTGCTGACCTGTCTGGACTTCTACTTTATCACAGCATGTTTCTGATATCATTAAACAGGATAAATACCATCAGCACCATAAGAACCGCCATACCGGCCATATGGATCATCCCTTCCTTTTCCCGGTCGATCGGCCGCCCCCTGAGCGCTTCCAGAATGATAAAGACAAGCCGTCCTCCGTCCAGGGCCGGAATCGGAAGCAGATTCATGATGCCAAGGTTTGCGCTCAAAAGGACACACATATTGGCGAGATTGACAAGCACCACCATCAGCCCGTATTCGCTGCTCTCCCTGACAGTAGAATCGATCATCGAAACAATCCGCACAGGGCCTGCTATATCATCCGTCTTTACCTGGCGTTTCACAATCATCCCAAGGCTCTTGAACGTCAGATTGATCCAGTACCTCAGTTCATACGCGCTGTATTTGGCTGTCACAAATACGGATTCCGGTTTTTTATAGACTCCGCCGCTGATTCCCATCATATAGCTTCCGTTTTCAGCGGAATATACCGGCTCAATCACCGCCTGATGAAGTTCATTGCCGCGTCTGTATTCCAGGTTCAGTGTCTCTCCCTGGTGGAAGCTGGTATAAGCCAGTACGTCCCTGTATATCTTAATGTTCTTGCCGTTGATCTGTGTAATCACGTCGCCCGGCTCAATTCCTGCCTCAGCCGCCGGATAGCCCTCCACGACGCTGTAAACTTCCGCCGGATCGTAGCCCACATAGCTGATTACAAAGAATGCACAGACAAATGCCAGAATAAAGTTGAAAACCGGTCCGGCCGCAATAACAAGAAATCGGGTCCACACCGATGTCTCATTAAATGTCACTCCGGTTGCTCCCGGCGCCAGTTCTACCCCCGCGTAGCTTCGTGTCTGCTCCGCTTCCTTATGGGAAGCGGCTTTTGTATCTTTAAACTCATCCTCCCCGTAAGCTGCTTTACCGGCAATATTTTTTCCGGCCCTCTCATCCCTGTCATCGTCGGATAAATCCTCATCCTCTCCCAGCATCATGCAGGAGCCTCCGAAGGGAAACAGTTTCAGGGAATACCTGGTTCCGCCTTTGACCATGCTGAACAGTCTCGGCCCCATTCCCAGAGAAAATTCCACTACGCAGATTCCGCCGCGCTTTGCCAGCAGAAAGTGTCCGAATTCATGAAAAAGTATGATTAGTCCAAATACAAGTATTGCCGCAAGTAAACTTAACAATCTACCACCTGCTCTCTATAAAGTCATAAGTCTCCTGCTCAGCGGAAAGTATCTCATCCACCGACGGATTTTCCACTACCCTGTGCTGCTCCATTGCAGCCTCGATCATATCGGTTATCGCTAAGTATCCTGCTTTTCTGTCCAGGAATTTTTTCACTGCCAGTTCATTCGCCGCGTTAAATACGGTCGGCAGCGTTCCGCCGCGTTTTCCTGCCTCATAGGCCAGTGAAAGGCCGTGAAAATTGCAGAAGTCAGGGGCTTCAAAGGTAATCTGCCCAAGTTTGGCAAAATCTAACCGCCCGCCGGGCAAAAACTTCCGCTGCGGGTAGTAAAGCGCATACTGAATCGGCAGTTTCATGTCCGGAGTTCCCAATTGGGCAATTACAGCTCCGTCTTCAAATTCCACCATGGAATGAATCACGCTCTGAGGCTGGACCACAACCTGAACCTGCTCCATCGTGACGCCGAACAGCCATCTTGCTTCCATCACTTCCAGCCCCTTGTTCACCATCGTGGAGCTGTCGATTGTTATCTTTCTGCCCATCGTCCAGTTGGGATGCTTAAGCGCATCCTCCACCTGAATGTCCTTCATCTGCTCCCTCGTTCTTTTGCGGAACGGGCCGCCCGATGCAGTCAGAAGGATTTTATGTATCCTGTTTCCATGCTCGCCGTTCAGGCTCTGGAATATGGCGCTGTGTTCACTGTCCACCGGCAGTATCCTGACATTCTTCTCTTTTGCCAGCGGCATGATGATATGGCCTGCGGTCACAAGCGTTTCCTTATTCGCGAGGGCAATGTCCTTGCCCGCCTCCATTGCCGCAATGGTCGGCCTGATGCCAATCATACCTACAATTGCCGTCACCAGAATCTCCGAGGAAGGTTCTGCGGCAATTTCGAGAAGGCCTTCCATCCCGCTTACCACCTTCACATCGAGATCTCGCACCCGGCTTTTAAGTTCAGCCGCCTTCTTCTCATCCCAGACTGCGGCGAGCTTCGGTGTAAATTCCCGGATCTGACTTTCCAAAAGCGATATATTGCTTCCGGCGGCTAATGCAGTCACCTCTATATCTTTATTCGTCCTGACCACGTCCAATGTCTGTGTTCCGATTGAACCGGTAGAACCCAGTATAGCTATTTTTTTCATCGCAGATGTCTGCCTTTCTTAACTCACTGTTACTTTTTGATATCTTCAGTTATTATTGAACCAGCTCCAGTATTCTATGCATCTTTTCCGGCCGGTGTACCTGTCTGACAGAATCTTGGTGTCCCTTCCGTCAGCCGTTAACCGAGAAATGTCAGCGCAAAAAAGATAGCCGGAGCCGTAAATATAACGCTGTCAAACCGGTCCAGCACACCGCCGTGTCCCGGTATCAGATGGCCGTAATCTTTTACATTATGGTTCCTTTTGATTGCGGAGGCTGCCAGATCTCCTATCTGAGAAATCACCGCCGCTATGGCGCAGGCTGCCGCACAAGCTGCCTGTGGATTGCCAATCTCATCCATCCTGTGGCCGAATATGGATGCATAAATGAATCCGAGGACAGCCGCCCCTATTATTCCGCCCACGGCTCCCTCTATCGTCTTTTTCGGGCTCAGCACCGGTGTCAGTTTGTGCCTGCCAAACAGCATTCCGGCGCAATAGGCGCAGGTATCGCATCCCCATGAACTCAGGAAAATCAGCCAGACCAGATATCTTCCGTCCGCCATCTCCCTCACCTGGTACAGGTAGGAAAGCATCACTGCCAGATAGAAGATGCCAAAGAAAGACACCGTCACCTGTTCTGTCCCGTAGTGTGGAAACGTAAACACATAGATTGTCATAAGCAGCATCAGGGCTGCAATCGCCATCAACGTCACATATTTTTGTCCGTCGAACCACAGCAGGCCATAATACGATATCCCCGCCAGATATCCGACAAGTCCCAGACTTTTTTTCTCAATACCCATTACACGGTATAATTCAAACATCCCCACCAGTGAAATAACCGCAGTGACGCCGTACAGAAGGGCACCTCCCGTACTGACTACAATCACGGCCAGAATTACTAGTATAATACCGCTGATCAGCCTTGTTCTGAACATGGCTCCTCCTCCCTCAACTCACCTGCCGACAAGACAGGTATTCGTAAGCTGCATCCGCTTTGCAGCCATCCTCCTGCGAGGTAATTCAGGCGTGCTTCATTTTCATTTGACCCCGCCGAACCTTCTGTCTCTCTTATTATACTGGGCAATGGCCTTTAATAGCTCTTCTTTGTTGAAATCAGGCCACAGGCAGTCTGTCACAACGATCTCACTGTACGCAAGCTGCCATAAAAGATAATTCGAGAGGCGGATTTCTCCGCTGGTACGGATCAAAAGATCCGGATCCGGGATATCTGCCGTATCCAGATAAGAAGAAACCACCTGTTCCGTAACTGAGCCGGAATCGAGACGGCCTTCCTTACAGTCTGCCGTCATCCGCCGGATCGCTCTTGTGATCTCATCCCTTCCTCCATAATTAACGGCAATCACGAAAGTCATTCCCGTATTATTTTTTGTCTCTCTCTCCAGTGTATCGATTCCTTCAATGATATCTCTATCGAAACGGGTTCTGTCCCCGATCATTTTCACTCTGACATTATTTGATTTTGCAATTTTTAAAAGCCGTTTCAGATAGTAACGGAACAACTGCATCAGCGCTCCCACTTCCTCGACGGAGCGTTTCCAGTTCTCGGTTGAAAAACCATACACGGTCAGATACTTTATACCCAGTCTCGCGGCGTCTTCCACCGTCTGTTCCACTGTCACGCAGCCCTGCTTATGGCCTGCGGTTCTCGGAAGTCCACGTTTCTTCGCCCAGCGGCCGTTGCCGTCCAGAATCAGGGCAACGTGTTCCGGAATAACCAGGTTCGTCTCCTCTGTTATAATTTTATCTGTATTTTCCATCATTTCCTCCGATGTGTGTTTAGCCTCTCACCGTCAATTAACGTAAAATCAGGGGCAGATTACCTGCCCCCTGTTATGCGGTTAAATCTCTCCGAACCGAAAAGATTAAACGGTCATAATTTCCTTTGTCTTTGCCTCTACCGCTTTATCAATCTTCTCGATCATCTTGTCTGTAATCTTCTGGATCTTCTCCTCGCCTTCAGCCTGATCATCTTCAGAAATTTCTCCTGCCTTCTCCATCTTCTTGATCGCATCATTGGCATCACGGCGGATATTGCGGACAGCTACTTTAACGCCTTCTCCCTTTTTCTTGACATCCTTCGCCAGTTCTTTTCTCCGCTCTTCCGTCAGTTCCGGGAAGACAAGGCGGATGGCATTGCCGTCATTATTCGGATTGATGCCCAGATCAGAGGTGAGGATAGCTTTTTCAATGTCCTTGATCAGTTTTCTCTCCCATGGCTGGATCAAAATCATTCTCGGTTCCGGTACGGAGACATTAGCTACCTGCTGAAGCGGAGTCGGTGTGCCGTAATAATCCACTCTCAGTTTGTCAAGCACATGAGGATTTGCTCTGCCTGCCCGGATGGAGGCATACTCATCCAACAAAACTTCATATGATTTTACCATCTTTTCTTCGTAAACCTTAATCTTCTCCTGCATATAAACCTCCTGTTATGCGGTAACTACCGTACCATTTATTTTTCCCTGCATCGCATTGATGATGCCGTTTTCCTCATTAAGGCTAAATACCGCCATCGGCACATGATTCTCCATGCACATGATAGACGCCGTCAAATCTACTACAGCCAGCTTTTTATCAATTACTTCCTGAATGGAAATTGTGTCATACTTTATCGCAGCCGGATTCAGCTTCGGATCGCTGTCGTAAACGCCGTCGATGGCCTTTGCCAAAAGAATACAGTCTGCCTCCATCTCAATCGCCCTGAGGGCAACTCCTGTATCGGTAGAGAAATACGGATGGCCTGTACCGCCTGCAAAAAACACTACCATCCCTCTCTTAAAGTACTTATTGGCCCTGTCTTTGGAAAAAAGCTTCGTCATGGAGCCGCACTCAAATGGAGTCAGGATCTGTGTGTCCATTCCGCTGCTTCGGAAAATCTCAGACACATAGATGCAGTTCATGACAGTAGCCAGCATGCCAATCTGATCCGCTTTCGTTCTGTCAATGGCATTACTCTCACGGCCCCTCCAGAAATTTCCGCCTCCGATGACAACACCGACTTCGATGCCTTCGGAAACTGCTATTTTAACCTGTCGGGCAACTTCCTTTACCGTCGCTTCGTCAAAGCCCGTCTTCTTATCGCCTGCCAGAGCTTCACCGCTTAATTTAAGCAATACTCGTTTCATTTCCATAATAGGTCTTTCTCCCTGTGTATTTAGTTGTAAACGGCATAATTTTCTATGCCATACTTTAACATTGTTATTCTACCACAAAAGATGGGATTGTGCGATAAAAATTTCATAAATTAATATTTAACGGAGGTTAGGAGGACGCGGCCGGAACGGACCATGTCCGGTGTGGTGAGGGGGGTGGCTGAGTCTTCCGTCCCTGGTTGAAGGTTGTCGTGAGGGGGGGAATCCGGCCGGAATGAATTCTTACAGGGACCGTTTGCACTTTTCGAAGCGCATAGCCGTGCTAAATTCGTGAGAAACCTCATTAAGCACGGATGGGCTTCCATATCCCCTCCAGAATTGATTCCGGCCGGATTCCCCCTCCACGACAACCTGCCCACGGGGACGAAGACTCAGCCGGCCCCCTCACCACACCGGACATGGTCCGTTCCGGACGCGTCCTCCGGACCTCAGTTAAATCTCCATTTTTCTGCCGCCCTGCGAAAGGCCCCCATGGCATCATCCAATTCCTCTCTGATACATCTCAAATCAGCATGCCTCAGCTTTTTCCCGCGCACCAGGATCCTCCCGTTTACGAGAACCGTATCCACATTCGAGGGATTGGCCGAATAAACGAGAGCTGAATAGGGATCGTAGCATGGGAACATATTGACGGAATCTGTCTCTACAAGAATAATGTCCGCTTTTTTACCGGGCTCCAGTGAACCGACTGTCTTTTCCATGTGCAGGGCTTTGGCTCCTTCACAGGTTGCCAGTCTCACAATCTCCTTTGCCGGAAATACACTCCTGTCATGGTTCACCGTCTTATGGAAGGAGGCGAACAGACGCATCTGCATGAAGAGATCCAGAGTGTTTCCGGAGGAGGCCCCGTCCGTTCCAAGGCCGACCGGGATTCCCGCTTCGAGAAGCTCCCTGACCGGAGCGACGCCTTTGCCTGCTTTTGTGTTGGAACCGATACAGTGGCTGACCGAAACTCTGCCGGCAGCCAGCAGTCTGATATCCTCTTTGGTCAGATGAATGCAGTGGGCCGCCAGGAGACGGCTGCCCAGTACCCCTGTTGCTTCTAAAAATTCTATCGGTGTCCGGCCGTACTTCTCCTGAAAATAAGTTAATTCATAATCCATTTCGCTGGCGTGGAGAGTGCAGAGAGTATCGTATTTTTCTGCGATATCATATGCTTTTTTAAGCATCTGCGGACTGTTGGTGTTTGTCGCATGGGGAGCTATGATAGGAGTGACCAGCTCATGCCCCTTCCACTCCTTTATAAATGCTTCCGCCAGGCCAAGCCCTCCGTAAGGCTCCTCACTGTCACACGTTTTCTGGCCGATCACCGTCTCACCGAGGACTCCGCGGATGCCCAGCTCTTCACAGGCCTTTGCCACTTCCTCCTCATAATAATACATGTCGGTAAAAGCAGTCACACCCGCCAGCAGCATTTCAGAAATGCCGTACCTTGAAGACAGCTTCACCAGCTTCTTTGTCATGGCTTCATTTTCCAGCGGAAAAAGGAAGCGGCGCAGCCGGTCGGGACAATCGTCGCCCAGTGAGCGAAACGGCATCATCGGGACATGGCAGTGGGTGTTGATAAATCCAGGCAGAACAATACCTCCTCCGGCATCTATTACCTCGTCTGCATCCGGAAGAGCTGCACTCTCGTATCCCAGTTCTTTGATTGTCTCATCCACGGTCAACACATAGCCCGGGGAATAAATGTGCATTTCCTTATCCATTGTGAGGACTGTGGCGTTTCGAATTAGAGTTTTCATTATTGCAGTTCCCTCCGTTTGGGCTGTGGGGCTTATTGCCCCTATTCCTCAGGTGATGTAATCTTCTTTCTCTGGTATGGGATAAAGTCGTTCGTCTTACGGTTGATAAATTCTGTTTTAGTCTTCGAATATACGAATTTCTGGCTGGAGTAAAGACTGTAGTAGCCGGAAAGAGTGAAACTGACCGCGATTACAATAACAAAATACGGCATCGCCGAGTAGCCGAACAGCTCAAACCCTATTAACAGCGTGGAAATCGGACAGTTGGTAACCCCCACAAAGAGAGCCAGCATTCCGCAGGCGGCCATCAGCCCGTGAGGCTGGCCCGTCACCATCGCAAAGGTACAGCCAAAGGTTGCTCCGATTGTCAGAGTGGGGACAATTTCACCTCCCTTAAAACCGGCCTCCAGCGTAATGGCGGTAAAAATTATCTTCCAGAGGAAAGCAGCGTAATCGACCTCTCCTTCGAAACACATTTCGATCAGGCGGATACCGCTTCCGTTATAAGCCGTTGTCCGCGCCATCAGAGTGAGGGCGATTACAAGCAGCCCTCCCACGAATATCCGCTTAGCCGGTGACGGAAGGTGCCTTACGAACGTATGCTCCGTCCCTCGCAGCGTGATGCAGAACAGCTCAGCCACGAGAGCGCAGAGCATCCCGAGAATAATTATGATTACAGCCATTTTCAAATCGAATGCGGGCACTTCCCCGATGGCAAACGCCTCCGGCATAAGCTGCATATGTTTTGCGATTGCGGCTCCGATAAAGGAAGAAAAAATGCAGGGCACCAGAGCCGCATAATACATAACGCCGATGCTGATTACTTCCATTGAAAACACGGCGGCGGCCATCGGCGTTCCGAACAGAGCCGCAAAAGCCCCGCTCATGCCGCACATGACCGCAATTTTCATATCCTTTTCGTCCAGGCGGATCACCTTGCCAATCTGGTTTCCGATGCTTCCCCCCAACTGGAGGGCGGCGCCCTCCCGGCCGGAGGAACCGCCGCTGATATGGGTCAGAAGCGTTCCCAGGAAAACGGCCGGAGCCGTGCCAAAGGTGATTTCCGTGCCCGAATGGATAGATTCTATTACCATATTTGTCCCGCGGTTTTTATCTTCTTTCAAAATATGGTAGATACCCGTTATCAAAAGTCCGCAGACCGGCAGAAAAAGTATCGTCCATGGATTATTCCTGAAATACGAGGATACCCATAGCACTGCATGGCCGAAAACAGTTCCAACCAGTCCCGTTACCAGTCCGATGAGAACGGATATCACGGTCCATTTGGCAAAGTAATGCAGATTTTTGCCAAACGGTGTATTCTTGTCAAATTGATACATACCCATTTCCCCTTTTTAACTGCGGTTCTCCGCTTCATGATTCACATCCGCACCCTGATACCATCCGCGAAGGACCGCCGTTTTAATCCAGTCTATGCCTCATAGATTCCTTTTGATTTGACAAGTTTCGGACGGTAGCCGGCGGCTTTCAGCGCATCTACAATCTTCTCTTTATGTTCTGTTCCGAATGCCTCTACCGTGATCCGAAGCTCCACAGCCGCATTTCTGTTGATGCTGACAAACTGGTTGTGTTCCAGCTTGATGACATTCCCCTGCTCTGCCGCCATAAGAGTGGAAACCTTTGCAAGCTCGCCCGGTTTGTCGGGAAGCAGAACGGAAACCGTGAAAACACGATCCCTCTGGATCAGGCCGTGCTGGACGATGGAAGCCATCGTAATTACATCCATATTTCCGCCGCTCAGAATCGAAACAATCTTTTTCTTATTGACATTCAAATGTTTCAGGGCCGCAACAGTCAGAAGGCCGGAATTTTCCACGATCATCTTATGGTTTTCCACCATGTCGAGGAAAGCGACAATCAGCTCGGAATCCTCGATTGTGATGATTTTGTCCACATTCTCCTGTATGTATGGGAGCAGCAGTTCTCCCGGAGTCTGCACTGCAGTGCCGTCCGCTATTGTGTTAACTGAAGGAAGGGATACAATCTTTCCGGCCCTAAGGGATTCCTGCATGCAGTTTGCGCCCGCCGGCTCCACGCCGATAATTTTAATCTTCGGATTCAGAAGCTTTGCCAGAGTTGCCACCCCGGTACAGAGGCCTCCCCCGCCGATCGGTACCAGAATATAATCTACCGTGGGCAGCTCTTTGATAATCTCCATCGCGATCGTTCCCTGACCTGTGGCAACATCCAGATCATTAAAAGGATGGATAAATGTATAACCCTTTTCGGCAGCCAGCCTGTTGGCATGGGCCAGGGCCTCGTCAAATACGTCTCCATGGAGTACCACTTCGGCCCCATAGCTTCTGGTCCTGTTGACCTTCATAAGGGGCGTTGTGGTCGGCATGACGATCACGGCTCCCGCGCCAGCCAGTTTCGCTGCATAAGCGACTCCCTGTGCGTGATTACCGGCGGAAGCAGTGATGAGCCCTCTGCTTTTTTCCTCTTCCGAAAGCGTGCTGATTTTGTAATAGGCACCCCGAACCTTATAGGCTCCCGTATACTGCATATTTTCAGGTTTAAAATATACCTTGTTACCGGTCATATTGGAAAAATGCTCACTGTACACCAGCTTTGTCTCGGATATTACCTTTGAAACGGCTTCCGTTGCCTCCTCAAATTTCTCCAGCGTCAATTTTTCTTCCTTCTCTTCCATATCTTCCATCTTTTCTCCTTTTACCTGCTCTTCGTATTCCCCGCTCATTCTGTTTTTTCCTCCGGTCTTTTAAACAAAGCGTTTACAAAATCATTTGCGTCAAATTTCTGTAAATCGTCTATTTTTTCACCAATTCCCACGTATTTAACCGGTATTCCAAGCTCTGACTGAATCGCGACAGCGATACCTCCTTTTGCCGTCCCGTCCAGTTTCGTCAGGATAATACCTGTAATATCGGCTACTTCCATAAACTGCTTTGCCTGGGACAGGGCATTCTGGCCCGTGGTGCCGTCCAGGACTACGAGCGTCTCCCGGTAGGCGTCGGGATATTCTTTGTCAATTATCCGGTTAATCTTTTTAAGCTCTTCCATCAGATTTTTCTTATTATGGAGCCTGCCTGCCGTATCACAGATTAATACATCCGCATTCCTGGATTTGGCGGCGGCAATGGCGTCAAAGATAACGGCCGCCGGATCGGAGCCCTCCTGCTGGGCTATCAGTTCCACACCGGCACGGTTGGACCACTCCGTCAATTGCTCAATCGCTGCCGCGCGGAAGGTATCGGCTGCCGCAAGAATTACTTTCTTGCCCTGATCCTTTAACTGTCCGGCCAGCTTTCCGACCGAGGTGGTCTTTCCGACACCGTTTACCCCTATCACAAGTACAACGGACTTTTGTCTCTCAAATTCATAGGCGTTTTCCCCCAGATCCATCTGGCTCTTGATACTGGCCACGAGAAGATCCTTGCATTCCGACGGCTCTTTGATATGGTTTTCTTTTACCTTCCGGCGCAGATCCTCCACGATCGACATCGTCGTCTGGATTCCCAAATCCCCCATAATCAGCGTTTCTTCTATCTCCTCGTAAAAATCGTCATCAATGGCGGAAAAGCCACTGAAAATCGAGTCAATTCCCGATACAATGGAATTCCTGGTTTTTGTAAGCCCCTCTACGAGACGGCCGAAAAAGCCCTTTTTTCCTTCACTCATCTCCAGTTTCCTCCTTAAAATACTATTGCGGTTACGATTATATCCTGCATCTTAGATTGCGTTGCGGTCCGTCTTATGTACATTATGCTGTAGCAGCCCAGACAGAATGAACTGTGACTATGCTTCCAGTTTATCCTCAATCAGACTTACGGAAACCAGTGTTGACACGCCCTTCTCCTGCATCGTGATACCGTAAAGGCGATCCGAAGCGACCATGGTTCCCCTCCGGTGAGTGATGACGATAAACTGTGTGTATTTTGTAAGCTTATGCAGATACCCGGCAAAACGATCCACGTTGGAATCATCGAGCGCCGCCTCAATCTCGTCTAAAAGGCAGAAGGGCGATGGTTTCAGGTTCTGAATGGCAAAGAGCAGGGCAATCGCCGTGAGCGCCTTTTCTCCGCCTGAAAGCTGCATCATGTTTTGAAGCTTTTTGCCCGGAGGCTGCGAGATAATCTGTATTCCCGCTTCCAGGATATCTTCATCCTCCTGAAGTTCCAGAGTACCGTGGCCTCCTCCGAACATCTCCTTGAATACCTTGTCAAATTCCATCCTGATTTCGCGGAATTTTTCTTCGAACTGCCTGCGCATTCCGGAATCCAGTTCATCGATGATTTTAAGAAGCGTCTCCTCAGCCATAATCAGATCATCATGCTGGGTCTTCATAAATTCGTACCGTTCCGATACTTCTTTATAATCCTCAATCGCGTTGACATTGACGCTGCCAAGCGCCCTGATCTGTGACTTTAACTGCTCTATCTGCTTCTTCATCTCCGGTACGGAGTTTAACTCCTCCTGCCTCAGCTTTTCGGCAGTGGACCAGGTGAGCTCATACTCACTCCACATATAGTTTGTCTGGTTTTCAATCCGTTCCGACAGCTTTTCCTTCTGGTTCTGAAGACGGAACAAATCCTTATCAAGAAGGTTCATCCGCTCCGAAAGCCCTTCCCTTTTATCAAAAAAGGACTTCTGCCTGCCGGTTTTTTCTTCTTTATCCTTTATCTTCCCGGCCATGGATTGTTCCAGTTTTCCGGCCGTGCTAAGAGCCTCTTCTATCTGTGCCCTAAGGCTTTCAATTTCCGCCTGTTTTTTCTCAATAGCCTGGCTGCTGCCGCTTCCCCCCGCCGTCAGCTCTTCTTTTTCAAGCAACAGCTTTTCAGCCTCTTCGCGGACGCGTTTTATATTCTCAAGAGTAAAGCTGTCCTGCTGCTTTACCTGGGCAGCCTTAAGCTGCACCTGAGAAAGAGCCGACGCCTTCTGCTCCCTCTCCTCTTTCAGTATCTCGAGCCTGACTGTGTATTCTTCCACTTCCCGGTTTTTTAAAAGTCCCAGGTCTTCCAGACGTCCCGCCTCTTCTTCCAGCCGGGTCCGGTTCTCCTTCAGTTCTTTTAACTGTTCCTCCATCTCTCGGTTCTCAGCAACCAGATCTGCAGAAGATTCCACAATCTCTCGTTTTTTCCCTTCCATTCTTGAAAGGTTCATCTGAGCCGTATTCTCTTCCAGGTATGCGGCCTGTTTCTCAGCCCTGATTTTCTCAAGCTCCCCTTTTGCTTCTTCCAGTATTCCTTCATTCAGCGCCAGGTCTTTTTGTATCTCTTCCACCAGCACAAGCGCTTTCCCGCAGTTTTCTTCCAGCTCCTCTATCTCCCTTTTTCTGCCCAGGAGATTGCTGCTGTTTTTGAAAGCTCCGCCTGTCATGGAGCCGCCTGCATTCAGAAGTTCGCCCTCCAGAGTAACGATTCTCATAGAGTGTTTATATTTTTTCGCCAGTGCAATGGCGCTGTCAATATGATCGGCCACAATCACCCGGCCCAGCAGATAACCGGCCAGTCCCCGGTACTGTTTATCCACCGTCACCAAATCACTTGCAAGCCCCAGAACGCCCGGTTCCCTGAGCGCGCTCTCCTGATTAAAGGAACCTCTGTCAGCAACACTCGTCAGGGGAAGAAATGTGGCCCGGCCGTATTTATTCTTTTTCAGATATTCAATCAGCTGTTTCGCCGTCTGCTCCGAATCGGTTACGATATTTTGAATACTTCCGCCAAGAGCCGTCTCAATCGCCGTCTCATATTCTTTTGTCGTGGAAATAATATCCGCCACAACGCCGTGTATCCCGACCACACGATCCCTGACCTCCATAACGCGGCGGATGCTGTTGCCGTAGCCGTCGTAGCGCTCTGCCAGATTCTTTAAGGATTCCAGCTTTGTGTAGCTTTTATGATACTCCTGCTGTGTGAAGTTCAGCCGTTTTCCCAGCCGTTTCACCTCTTCGTCGGCGCCCTCAGCCTCCGATACCAGCGCGTTTTCGCGTCCGGCAAGCTCCGTCAGGTGTGCCTCTATCTCATGAAGGCGGATTTCCTCTTCCTTAATCTGCTCATCCTGAATTGATTCGTCACTTTTAAACTTCAAAAGCTTTTGGCTGACTTCCGCCCTGCGCACATCCACCTGTTCAAGCATGGTCGCATAGCGCTGCTGCCTGGCTGCCAGACCGGCTTTCTCATTCAGAGCGCGTATGATTTCCGCTTTGGCATCCTCCGTCAGCGTCTCAAAGTCCAGAATTTCCTGCTCTTTTTCCGCCAGCTCTTTTTCCGCACAGGACAGTTCCCCGGCGACTTCCCTGATACTGCGAGACAGTTCCTCCCGCTCCTTTTCGTACTCTTCTTTCCGGCTGGTTCTCGCCGCAATTTCATTCTCTATGGAGCTGATGCGGCTCTTAATGTGTTCCTCATTCATCCGCTCCGTATTGATCTGCTCGCCCAGGACGTTAATCTGCCCCTCCAGGCTCTCTTTCATCAGTACGGCCCGGCTCATAGCGTCACGCTCTTCCTGAATCAGGTTCTCAAGCCCTTCCAGTTCTTGGCTCAGCTCATCATATTCCGTCTTAAGACGTTCCGACTCCGTTCTCACAGTCTCCAAATCGCCGGTTACAACAACTTCTCTTCCTTTAATTTCGGTAAGCTGGCCCTTAAGGGTCTCCGACTCCGTCAGGAACAGGTTTGCATCGTAGAGCTTCAGACTCTCCTTCAGACGGAGATATTCCCTGGCCGCCTCCGACTGTCTGGCCAGAGGGCCAACCTGCTTTTCCAGCTCCGCCAATATATCGGAAACGCGCAGCAGATTCTGTTTCTCGTCCTCCAGCTTCTTCTGTGCAATCAGCTTTCTTCTCTTGAATTTGACAATGCCTGCGGCTTCATCGAACAGCTCGCGCCGTTCCTCCGGTTTCCCGCTTAAAATCTTGTCAATCTGGCCCTGGCCGATGATGGAATACCCCTCTTTTCCGATACCCGTATCATAAAAAAGCTCATTGATATCCTTCAAACGGCAGGTACTGCCATTAATCTTATATTCACTCTCTCCGGAGCGGTAAAGACGCCTGGAAATGGTGACCTCATCAAAGCCGATTGGCAGCTTATGGTCGGAATTGTCCAGTGTAATCGCCACATAGGCAAAGCCCTGGGGCTTGCGCATCTGTGTTCCTGAGAATATGACGTCCTGCATCGAGCCGCCTCTCAGCTGCTTGATACGCTGTTCTCCCAGAACCCAGCGGACCGCATCGGCAACATTGCTCTTCCCGCTGCCGTTTGGTCCCACGATACCGGTGATACCGTTATGAAATTCAAACAGGATTCGGTTGGCAAATGACTTGAATCCCTGGATCTCAATACTTTTTAAATACATATTCCACCTATGATTTTCTGATTTTTAGTATACCGCGGTAGGCTGCAAGCTGTTCCGCCGCCTTTTTTGTCCTGCCTGTGCCGCGCCCAATCTCCTTCTCACCAATTTTGGCCGCTACCTCAAACATCTTATTATGATCCGGGCCTTCCTCCCTGAGAAGCTGGTAGCTGAGCCCTTCCTCACACCGGCTCTGTACAATTTCCTGCAAGATAGTCTTGCTATCATAAAAGAGCTTCTTATGTTCCATATCATTCAGAATAAATTTGTGAATAAACTCTTTTGCACTAGCAAAACCACCGTCCAGATAAATGGCTCCAATCAGGGCCTCCATCGCATCGGAAACTACTGAGTTCCTGTTCCTTCCTCCGGTCGCTTCCTCTCCTTTTCCCAGGAGCAGATATTTACCGAGTGACAATTCCTCCGCGCAGTAGGCAAGCGTAGGCTCACAAACCATGCTGGCTCTAGTCTTTGTCAAATCCCCCTCCGGCATGTCCGGGAATTTGTGAAACAGAAAGTCACTGGACACAATCTCCAGTACGGCATCTCCCAGGAATTCCAGCCGCTCGTTGCACTCTAATTTACTTTTGTGGCATTCATTGGCATAGGAGCTGTGGGTCATGGCACGGCCGAGCAGCTCTCTGTTGTTGAAATGATAGCCTGTCTTTTCTTCCAGTAGTTCCATCAGTTTTTTGTCCATATTTTTCCTTTCCGCCCGGTTAATGGGCTGTATTGAGTCAGTGCCGTGAACAATAACACAAGCAGCCCCGTCCCCAGGGCTGCTCCGGCAAACCTTTATTAATTTAATGCATTTTTGATCTGTTCTACCGCATCCTGGACCGTTACGATCTTCTCTGCGGATTCTGTCGGGATTTCAATATCGAATTCTTCTTCAATGCCCATGATAATCTGAAAGATGTCAAGTGAATCAGCCCCCAAATCGTCAACAAACGTCGTGTTCATTGTGATCTCGTCCGGCTCCGTATTTAATACCTCTGCAATGATCTGCTGTAATTTTTCAAATTCCATAGTCTTCCTTCCTCTCTCACCTTTCTTCTTGTTCCTTTTCCTTCGGGAAAAGGCTCTCTTTCATTTTTTCATTAATCCTCTGCTCTTTGAATGTAACGCATTGGATTATAGAATTACATACTTCCGTCCGCTTTGAATTGCCGTGGGTCTTAACCACCAGGCCGTTCAGTCCCAGCAGCGGGGCTCCTCCATACTGGCTGGCGTCGAAGCTCTTCAGCGTTTCCTTCAGGGCCGGCTTGACTAACAAGGCCCCTATTTTGGAACGCAGGCTGGTCATCATACCGGCCTTTACTTTGGCTATCAATGTCGCGCCCACGCCTTCGTACAGTTTTAGAATGACATTGCCGGTAAACGCTTCAGCGACTATAACATCGGCCTCTCCATGGGGAATCTCCCTGGCTTCTATGCTTCCGGTAAAATTAATATCCCCGCATTCGCGAAGCAGCGGATACGTCTCCTTTACCAGTGCATTGCCCTTTTCCTCCTCGGCTCCGATATTAACAATCGCCACACGCGGATTCCTGATACCTACCACATTCTCCATGTAAATGGAGCCTATCTTTGCAAACTGTACCAGATGGGACGGCCTTGCATCCACATTGGCGCCGCAGTCAATCAGGAGGGACACTCCCTTCTCCGTCGGAATAAGCGGTGCCAGGGGAGGACGCTCCACTCCCTTGATTCTTCCGACGATTACCTGGCCGCCTACCAGAATAGCTCCTGAACTTCCCGCTGAGACGAAGGCATCCGCCTCATCGCGGCGTACCATATTCATCCCTACCACAATGGAAGAATCTTTTTTCTTCCGTATGGCATTCACCGGCGGCTCTTCGGTCTCAATCACTTCAGTTGCATTTACAATTTCAATCTGATCAGTATTATATGTATGCTTCTTTAATTCCGCTGATACACGTTCTTCCTGACCGACCAGAAGAATTTTTATATCTTTTCTGGTATTCGCCGCCATAACGGCTCCTGCGACGATCTCCTCCGGTGCGTTGTCACCGCCCATTGCATCTACCGCTACTTTGATCATGCCAATTTCTCCTTTGCCGACGCATTCTCAGACATAAATAAAGGCATACGTTTATCCCCATCTATCAAGAATGCCACAATCTATACAATAATATACTAAATATCATTCTATAAATCAATATGATTTTTCCTATTATGGTATCTTTGCAGCAGCAGTTCTGCCATAATGCATTCCGCGTGGTGTTTTCGCTGTTTTTTGCGAAACTTCCGGGTTATGCGGCGTAAAACGGCATTGATACCTGCCATAAAACAGCGCTTTTATCTCTGTGGGGAAATCCGGCCTGCCTTTTTCCATTTTTTGTTATATCACATTCTTCTTTTCATGTAAATTGTTATTTTAATTGTTTACACTTTTATACTTATTTTTTGCTCCGCTTTCTTCTTGGCGATTCAACTGTTACTTTTTTTTAACAAAATTACCGTCATTCCCCTCTTAATACTAACGAAGTATCTTGTGCTTTATGGCCGGATATTTTATAATGAAATCAGGCTGACTGGTATTATTATACATAATTATATGGATTATAATACCGGTTTTTATTGTTTCTTCACAGGGGAAGGGAAACAATTGCAGCTTGATGTACATAAGACACTTATAAATTTAAGTAAGTACACCAGAATTTCAAAATTGGAGGTAGGTAGAATGACGTTTGAAACTATTGAAAATGTTCTCAACATTAACACCGATGCTATTATGACGCTGGCGATGGCCGCTGTCCTTCTGGTTATCGGCTATTTTATCAAGAACAAACTTACAATCCTTGACAGGTATTGTATCCCGGCTCCGGTAGTCGGCGGATTCCTTTTTATGTTTATTACATGGATTGGACATGCCACCGGAAGCTTTACTTTTAACTTTACCAACACATTCCAGGAGCCTTTCATGCTGGCTTTCTTTACCACGGTAGGACTTGGTGCAAGCTTTGCCCTGCTGAAAAAGGGCGGCGTGCTTCTGATTGTATACTGGCTCACCTGCGGAGTAATCTCCATTTTCCAGAACACAATCGGTATCGGCATTTCTAAAGTGATCGGCCTTGAAGCTCCCTATGCGCTTCTCTCCAGCTCCATCTCGATGATCGGCGGACACGGCGCTGCTTTATCCTACGGCAGCACGTTCGCAGAGATGGGTTATGAGACGGCTCCTTTAGTAGGCGCCGCGGCTGCCACCTTCGGTCTGATTTCAGCCGTATTAGTAGGCGGTCCGGTCGGACGCCGTCTGATCGTCAAATACAATTTAAAACCGGATGAGAATGAAAACTTTGCGACCGATGTAGAGAGCATCAACGCCGATACCGGCGAGAAGCTTTCCGGTCTGGATATCATCAAAAACGTGACGGCTATTCTCGTTTGTATGGCGCTCGGAACCATGGTCTCCAAATGGGTCAGCGGACTGATCAGCATGTCCTTCCCAACTTACGTCGGAGCCATGTTTGTTGCCGTTATCATGCGTAACCTGAATGAGAAATTCAGAATGTACAATTTCAACTATCCTCTGGTAGAGGGAATTGGCGATGTCATGTTAAGCCTCTATCTCTCCCTTGCTCTTATGACGCTGAAGCTCTGGGAACTGTCGGGCCTCATCGGCGGAGTGGCAATCGTTGTATTCGCTCAGGTAATCTTTATGATTCTTGTTTCATACTTCGTTGTATTCCGTATCCTCGGCAAGAATTATGACGCTGCTGTTATGTGCGCCGGTTTATGCGGACACGGACTCGGAGCCACACCTTCCGCTATCGTTAACATGACTGCCGTAAACGAGCGTTACGGCATGTCCAGAAGAGCAATGATGATCGTTCCAATCGTAGGCGCTTTCCTGGTTGATATCATTTATCAGCCAACCACTATCTGGTTCATCAAGACCTTTGTACAGGGCTTTGGAGGCTGATAGAACGCGTTTAACTGAAACTGATGTAAAGATTTAGCGGCTTCCCCTGGGAAAGGCCATAAGACCACGATTAGGTCTTATGGCCTTTTAAATTATATCCGTATTGCCTCTGCGCTGTCCATATCATTTTTACGGCCAATATAGTACATAGTCCTGCATTTCGTGAATAAAACCTGCTTTTTTCAGGCTGTCTCCGGCGTATTTTGGATAATCCTTCACAATCAGCCGTTTTTGGTCCGCGAACAGCTTTTTTTCCCTGAAATCCCGTACCAGTCCGGACAGGATGATATCCAGCCTGCTTTGTGCGTCATCCCCGAAAACTCTCAGGGTTTTTCCCTGCTTTTCAAGAACTGCCGCCGGAAGTCCGCCCAGCAGCGCAACTGCGGTTCCCGGAAGATTCATAAATTCCCGTTCCTTTGGCTGCTTTAAAATTTTGCCCCAAATCTGTGCCGGGTCTGACGCATTCAGCCATATAAGCTCCTCATCGGACTTCTGTAATAAAGCAGTGACCGCCTCGTAATCATCTTTTCTGATAAACTGCGCTCCGGACAGCCCTTCGATAAAGTACCCTCTTCTGACTCTTCCCGTGTACTCCCAGACGCGGAGGATTTCCAGCGCCTCGCGCCAGGTAAATTCATCCCCCATAGAGGCTTTCAGGAAGGTTTCCCGGCATAGAACAACTGCCTCTGTGAAATACCGCAGAAGCAGTTCTTCCCTGCTTTTTTCCCGGACGGGCCGCACAATATCCCAGCGCCCGGCCGACAGCGCCATGACCCTTGCGTTAACACGCTGTCTGACCGGCGCTTTCCTGATTTTCTCCCTGTTCTGCCATTGTCTCACCGGCACAAAGCTGTCGGCACAGACGAGGCCTTTGGCAGCCAGTTTCAGAAGTACCTCCTGGGCGCTGTCCTCCTTTGGAATTCCCGTCAGAAATTTAAGAAAGCTGGCGCCGCGCCTTTTTAACTCCCGGTACAAAAGCAGTTCGTCCCCTTCCAGTTCCTCTGCCGCCTCCGGCAGACCGGCGCCCCAGTCGATATCGTCATATCGGTGGAAACTCAAGTTTCCATCCGGCGCCATCTTCCAGAAATAATCTCCCTGGGCCAGAAGGCGGTCCAGCATTGTCTCCGAATAATTTTTCACGCTTCTTCTGAAAATGACGGATTCCCACTGCCTGACCGGAAGATTTTTATCACAGCATTGTTCCATTGCGCGTTTCAGCTGTTCCTCTGCCGGGGCATGCAGCTCTATCCGCCCGGCCATCAAGGAGGCGTAGCTCTCAGGCGGTCTTGTCACCGTCTGGAGGCGCAGGCTCTTTACCATTCTATTTCTGGCCCGGTCATACAGCCTGGAATGGTAATAGACTTCCCCGTCCTTTACGATGCTCTCCCGGCTTTGAAGCTCCTCCAGAAGCTTTTTTGTAAACGGCTTTGTCAGGAAGTACCGTTCCCGTATTTCATCCTCGGTCTGTCCTCCGCGGTAATACAGCATTCTCCGCACTATATGGCAGCCCGGTTCCTCCGCTCCCGCTTCCCCGGCAAGCATTCTTTCATACTCTTCCCTCTGTTCCATCGCTATCCAGAGTCCCGGCTCCAGATAAAGAGCCTGTTCCCTTCTGGCCAGGTTATCCAGCCACTCCACCGGGACCGGAAGTTCTCCTGCAGTCAGGTCTCCCTCCATCATCAGCAGGGAGTGGAGCTGTTCCTCATTCTCCGGCAGTTTCTTCCGTTCCTGCTGCCGGGCCAGCTCCTCTGCGGATGGTTTCATCCGCTCCATCTGTCTCAGTTCCTCATATGCCGCCTGACGGATTCCGGGCGTTGAAGGCGAATATTCATACATCTCCTCTGTCTCCACCTTCCACTGGAAAGGAAGGGACATCGGGGACGGCACATCGACGTACACCTCACGGACCGTTATGCAGCCGGCGCGGATTTCGTTTAAAACTTCCGTCACGCCGCCGATATCCCATAAATCCTCCAGACATTCCCTCCGTGTTTCCCGCATCAGAGGGTGTTCTCTCTCCCCCATCAGGGAATCCAGCATTTCCGTACTGCGCAGTCTCTGCATCCACAGCGGCTGGCGGCCGTTTTGCCTCATCCCCATCATCAGCGCCCTGGCGGCGCTGTAACGGAATGTCATGCTGAAAACGGGAGTCAGCGGCAGCACTGCTTCCAAAACAGGCTTCACCGTATCCGGATTAATCTGGTACAGCAGGCCCTCCGGCAGTTTTTCCCCTCCGTAACTATAGAGCAGAACCCCGTCGTCGTCATCCACACATCCGAGATTCATCCCGCTCTGCTCACCGGCGGCATGCCGGAGCAGCAGGGACAGGGGCGCATTTACCCTCCTTCCGAAGAGGGCATGCACCATGACCTGGCAGTTTCCCGTGTGGTCGGTAAAATGTTCCACCAGAATCGTTTTATCGTCGGGGAGCCCTCCGGTCGCCTCAATCTGCCGTGACAAAAAGCCGGAAGCCGTTTCAGCCGCCGTCTCATCAAGACCCAGACGGTAAAGCTCTTTTAAAAGACTTTCCTCCGAGTCTTCGGCACAGTTTTCCAGCTCCCGCATGATGCGGCCAAAGGCCCGGCTGGTGCGCAGCGCCCGGCCCTTTATCTCCCCTTTCCAGAAGGGCAGCCTGGCTCCCTCCACCTGCGCCGGGGCCACGTATACCGTATCCTTGTCCTGCCTCATAATTCTCCATGCGAAGGCGCCCAGTAAAAAGCGGTCGCCAATCTGGGATTCATAGACAAACTCCTCATCCAGTTCTCCAAGCTTCACCCCGTCTTCCGTCTTGGCCGTGTAAAGCCCCTTGTCCGGAATGGTGCCTCCGGCTGCCACTGCCAGCATCCGGCTGTAATTGTCCCCCGTCACCCGATCGTGAATCCGGTCATAGAGTATCCGGGGGCGGACCGGTATTTCGCGGCTGTGCTCGTAATCGCCGGCCAGCATGCGCAGTACCGCCCTCACATCCTCTTTCGTCACCCGGCGGAAAGGATAGGCCCGGCACAAAATTCCCATGACGTCGTCCACCGAATAACCGTCTCCCACAGCCATGGAAACGAGGTGCTGGGCTAAGATGTCAAGGCACATTGCCGGCGGGGCCGCATGCTCCACGCCGCCCTGCCTGGCAATCTCCGCCGTTATGCCGCAATATACGCTCTCCGGCGCGGTCCGCGGATACATCGTCATCACGCTCACCTTGCCCGGATTATGCCCGGCACGGCCCAGACGCTGCATTGTGCTGGATACGGTGCGCGGACAGCCAATCTGGAGAACGCGGTCGATTTCACCGACATCAATCCCAAGCTCCATGGAGGAGGTGGCGCACAAAAGGCGGAGTTTTCCCTTTCGCAGCGCCTCTTCCGCTTCCATCCGCTGTTCTTTTGACAGGCTGCCGTGATGGACCCTGGCAAAGTCCTCCCCTCCCAAAAGATTCACATAATAAGCCAGCTTTTCCGCGTAGCGGCGCCCCTCCGAAAATGCAATCACGCTTTTATAGGAGAGACATTGTTCATAGACAATCTTGGCCAGCTCCTCCCATAGAGGATCTTTGCGCTTTTCCCCAAAGGGCACGGTGCCCACAATCTCTATTTTCACCTGCTTTTTCATCGGCGGAGCAGCAATGACGGCAGACTCCGGTGACAAATACTCCGCCGCCAGCTCAAGCGGTTCAATTGTGGCCGATAATCCAATCCGCTGGAGCTTTCGTCCGCTCAGCTTCTCAAGCCTGGCAATGGAGAGCATCAGATGCGCTCCCCGCTTCGTATCAATCATTGCATGCAGTTCATCCAGGATAACCGCTCTCACCGTCCTGAGTATTTCCTGCCCTCCCTTTGACGTCAGCATCAGATAAAGTGATTCCGGCGTTGTGATCAAGATGTGGGGAGGGTGTTTTATCATCCTTTGGCGTTCCTTCTGGGGCGTATCTCCCGTCCGCATGGCCGCCACAATTTCCGGCTGCCCTGCTTTTTTCGGTATTCCGTCCAGAGGACGGCGCAGATTCTCGCGGATATCTCCGGCAAGCGATTTCAGAGGCGATACATAGAGCAGATACAGCTCCTCTTTTAAATCTCCCCCGGCCGCCAGCGCATTCAGACGGTCTATGAAAATCAGAAAAGCAGAGAGTGTCTTGCCTGTTCCCGTCGGCGCGCTGACCAGGACATCTTTATCCTTTGCAATCGCGGCCCACGCCTCCTCCTGCACTCTCGTCGGCATTCCGAACGTATCGGAAAACCAGTCAGCCGTAGGCTGTGAAAACAGCTTCATAACATGCTTTTGCATAATTTATTCCTTATCCTATTCAAACTCCTCTGCCCGGCAGACAACGCCTTTCCCCTGCCCCTTCGCACGGTACAGCGCTTTGTCCGCCCTGTTGTAGAGCGCCGTAAAATCTTCCCCTTTCCTGCGGCTTCCGGCTATCCCGGCAGAACAGCTTACAGATACGTGCAACCGCTCCGACAGCACACTGCATTCCTTTAACAGTCTGAGAAATTGCTTTTCCACCGCATCATAGTCTGCACTGCAGCTCTCCCACACGGCAAATTCGTCGCCTCCCATCCGTCCAAGGATTGCCGCAGGAGAAAATGACCGCTTCAAAACCCGGGAAAATTCCCTGATTACCTCATCCCCTGTTAAATGTCCTTTAGAATCATTGACACATTTAAAGTCGTCTAAATCAATGGCCAGAAAATAACCGTTCTCATTTTTGATTGCCCGGGAAACGTGCCGTTCCATATAGATCCGGTTATAAAGCTCCGTCATATGGTCCAGCTCCATCCGGTGTTCCAGCGCCCTGCTCTTTTGTACGGCCTCATTTGCCAGGGTGGCAAGAGATTTCGGATAATACTCATCCTCTCCCTGATCCAGATACGGCATGGAATGGTGAACATTGCAAATCTGCACGCCGCCGGGAGTGTCCCGGCAGACAACGGTAAACCGGCTGCCCTCCATATCTATCAGAACCGGCTTTCCCGGTGTGGACTTCTCACGGATCCAAATCCCTCCATAGACGAGACATACATCATCGGTTATCCGCTGCGCCTCATACCATTCATCCTGCAATTCAAACTGGATATCCCTGGCCTCCACCTGATCTGCCGTCATCCCCTTTAAAAAGTCGTCCCTGTTTTTATAAAATTCGTGACGGCCCGTGCCAATCATCAGAAAATCCTCAGGAAGCATGCGAAAGCTGGATTCCAGCTCCTCAGGCTCCTGATTGACGACATAGAGTCTCCATATGCGTTTTACGCTCTCGATTGCTCTTTTTTGAAATTCTGTATATTGTTCTGTCATTTAAAACTTTCCCTCCTGTCTTACCGTCATCTTTATAAGCTTTGTTTGAGCCATCAAAATCTCATCAGCAGGAAATTGGCAGTCAGGCCCGCCGCCGTCTGTGGTATGCCCTTCTGTTGGATATCCGTGTATTTTACTGTTTCGAATATCATACCATTATTCAGCAGATACATCAATCATTTGTGCCGGGCAGATACGCCGGGGATACGGCTTTTAACAGGCCAACTAATCAAGGCCCCTGAGATGTATCTCAGGGGCCTTGATTTACTAAATCTTTCAACTTAGCTCACAGCTAAAAATTAATCTTCTACTTTAACGATTTCTTTCTTGTTATAAGAGCCACAAGCTTTGCACACTCTGTGAGGCATCATTAATGCGCCACATTTGCTGCATTTAACTAAGTTTGGAGCGCTCATCTTCCAGTTAGCCCTGCGGCTGTCTCTTCTTGCTTTGGAAGATTTGTTCTTTGGACATATAGACATGGTTACACCTCCTTAAATTGATTAAAAATCTCCTGGATAACTGACATCCGTGGATCGAGCGACCTAGTGTCACAGGCACAAGTCCCAATATTGAGATTTGTTCCACATCTATTGCAAATCCCTTTGCAGTCTTCACTACACAGGACTCTCATAGGCAAGCTCAGTAGCAGTTCGTTACAAACCAACTGGTCTACATCCAGACTATAACCGCTTAAATACGGCTCTTCATCCAAACTATCCTCCTGCTCCTCTTTCTTTCCAAGATCCAACTCCCGGTCAAAAACGAGTTCACAGACAAAAGTTACCGGTTCCAGGCACCTGGCGCACGGCGCTTCCACAGTGACGGAAAGTCCTCCCGACATCGTGTATTTTTTGCCTCCGCCAATATTGGCTATCTCCAGCTCAAACGGCTCTGCTTTGACAATCTTATAGATGTCACCGCCGAATTCAATGGATCCAAGTTCAAATGATACCGTATAAACCTTTCTTTTTCCTTCACAGGTAAAAAGTTCAGATAAATTAATCAGCATACTAATCTCCTAATACGCACTATGATATTATACATAGCGCTTTCATGTTTGTCAATGCTTATTTTGTATATTATTCCAAATTTTCGACAAATTATTGATGTTTACAGCCTTGCCCTAAAATGAGGTTTTTAATTACCCGCTCCTCCGAAAGCCGGACTCAGGCAGAGCCTTGAAAACTCCAGAGGCTCTGCCTGTCCTTCTTTCAGCAGCCGGCTGCGAAAAGTACGCTCTGCGGACTTTCCGTCATTATTTTACTAACGCAAGTGTCTCCCTTGCAATTGCAAGCTCTTCGTTGGTTGGAACAAGAAGAACCTTTACCTTTGAATCATCGGTGGAGATAATTCTCTCTTCTCCCCTTACATTGTTCCTCTCATCATCGATTTTAACACCGAGGTAACCGAGGTTTGCACATACGTTCTTTCTCAGCTCCTTGTTGTTCTCACCGATACCGGCCGTAAATGCGATTGCATCGACACCGTTCATAACGGCTGCATAGGCGCCTACGTATTTGATAACCCTGTAGTCGAAAATGTCAAGTGCAAGCTGAGCCTTCGCATTGCCTTCTGCCGCCGCATCCTCCAGATCGCGTCCGTCGCTTGACAGGCAGGAGATTCCGAGCAGTCCGGATTTCTTATTCAGAACTTCCATAAGCTGGTCAATGTTCTTGTTCTCTTTCTTTCCCACATATTCGAGAATCGCCGGATCAATATCCCCGGAACGTGTTCCCATAACAAGACCCTCAAGAGGAGTAAGGCCCATGCTGGTATCTACGGATTTACCGCAGTCAACCGCCGATACGCTGGCACCGTTGCCTAAGTGGCAGACGATAATCTTCATTTCGTCATATGGTTTTCCGATAATCTCTGCCGTTCTCTTGGATACATAGCTGTGGGAGGTTCCGTGGAAACCGTATCTTCTTACTTTATAATTCTCATAGTATTCATATGGAAGGCCATAGATAAATGCTTTCTCCGGCATTGTCTGGTGGAAAGCGGTATCAAATACGGCTACCATCGGTACGCCCGGCATCAGCTCCTGGCAGGCACGGATTCCGATTAAGTTGGCCGGATTGTGCAGAGGAGCGAGATCATTGCACTCCTCAATCGCCTTGATTGACTCTTCGTTGATGATGCAGGAGGAGGTGAATTTTTCTCCGCCGTGTACCACGCGGTGTCCGACTGCGCCAACTTCGGAAAGGCTCTTGATAACGCCTGTCTTCTCATTGGTCAGCGCTTTGATAACAGCATCAATCGCTTCGGTATGAGTCGGCATGGAAACGTCGGATTTTTCTTTCTCTCCGCCCTCCGGCTGATAAGTAAGCTTACCGTCGATACCGATTCTCTCACAAAGTCCCTTTGCCAGTACTTCCTCTGATGCGGAATTAATTAACTGATATTTTAAAGATGAGCTTCCGCAGTTGATTACTAATATATTCATTTTTTCTTCCTCTCACTTTTCCATAAACTCTTAACTTATTTGCCGCCTCAAAATCGAACATTTAAGATGCGGCGCGGCCAGACGGTCTGAATTATGACATCTGAGCCTGTACGGCTGTCAGCGCTACCACGCCGACAATATCCTCTGCAGAGCAGCCACGGGATAAGTCATTAACCGGTCTTGCAATACCCTGTAACATCGGACCATAAGCTTCCGCCTTTGCAAGTCTCTGTACCAGCTTGTATCCGATATTTCCGCAGTCCAGGTTCGGGAAAATCAGAACGTTTGCATGACCTGCAACTTCGCTGTCTTTCGCTTTGGATTTAGCAACTTCCGGAACGATAGCGGCATCAAGCTGTAATTCACCGTCGAGATCAAGCTGTGGATATTTCTCATGGGCAATTTCGGTGGCCTTGACAACCTTATCAACCAGAGTATGATGTGCGCTTCCCTTTGTGGAGTGGGAAAGCATGGCGATAACCGGCTTCTCTCCCACCAGAGCGCGGTAGCTCTTGGCGCTGGAGTCAGCGATGGCAGCCAGCTCTTCCGCTGTCGGATCCTGGTTGAGTCCGCAGTCTGCAAACAGGAATGTACCGTTATTGCCGAATTCACAGTCCGGAACATCCATGATAAAGAAACCGGAAACAAGCTCCGTGCCTGGTGCTGTCTTTAAAATCTGAAGAGCAGGTCTTAATGTATCCGCCGTAGCATGGCATGCTCCGGCTACCAGACCGTCTGCAATCTTCTCCTTAACCATCATAACGCCGTAGGTAATGTAATCTTCTCTCAGAATTTCCTCTGCCTTTTCAAGAGTCATTCCTTTATGTTTTCTCAGTTCAAATAAGGTTTCCGCATAATGAGCAAAGTTTGGATCCAGATCCGGGTCTACTACCTTGATTCCTGTCAGATCAACTTCCAACCAACCGGCACCATCCAGGATCTTTTCCTCTTTACCAATCATGATCAGGTCTGCTGTGCCCTCCTCTAAAATCTGAGCAGCGGCAATCAGAGTTCTCTTGTCTTTACTTTCCGGTAAAACGATGGTCTGTTTGTCCTGTCTTGCTTTTTCTTTCATTAAATCAATAAATGCCATGGTTAAAAAACCCCTTTCATAAGTGTGTGTGTTCTTTATTCTGCTAACATTATATACCACTTGTTTATTGTATACAAGAGATAATTTCCATTTTCGGGTTAATTATTTTTTTAACAGGCTTGTTTCTTTTTTAACCGAACATTACCCTTTACGGAATTTACTTCCTCCTATATAATTGTAACCAAAACAAAGAGCGGCTATAAGCCTTTGCGCAATCTTAACACATTGCGATTGTAAAAAATGGTTACACGATCCATCAGGAAAACTCAAAAAAGCAGGAAATAATATGAAAATTACCGGACTCATCACAGAATATAACCCCTTTCATAACGGTCACCTGTACCACATCAGAAAATCCAAAGAAGTGACAGGCTCTGATTACTGTATCGCGCTCATGAGCGGCAGCTATGTCCAGAGAGGCGCCCCGGCCATTTACGATAAGTATGTGCGGACTGCCGCAGCTCTCTCAGCCGGAGCCGATCTCGTCGTCGAGATGCCGGTGTCCTTTTCCACCGCATCCGCGATGGAATTTGCCTCCTACAGCATCGCTCTGTTCTCGGCCCTCGGTATTGACTCCGTCTGCTTTGGAAGTGAATGCGGCGATATCGCAGCTCTCACCAAGATTGCCGGATTGCTTTCGGATGAACCTGTACAATTCAAAGAGGCTCTGAGAACTTACCTGAAGAATGGAATGACATTTCCCGAGGCAAGGCACCGGGCCCTTCTGTCCTTTTTGGATGAAGAGGAACAGGAAATCCTGAATTCGCCGAATAATACCCTCGGCATTGAATATATCAAGGCCGGAATGATGTTTCACAGCCCACTTGATTTTTACACAATACAGAGGGAAGGACAGGCATACCATGACACCGCGCTGCTGCCGGAGAAGGCGGAGTGCTTTACAGGTATGGCCTCCGCATCCGCGATCCGCGCGCTGGTTGAATCTGCGAAGGGGCCTGCATCGGCAAATGGCCCCGGGGATATGCCGGCGGCGCTGCGCTCCATGGTTCCCGAACCTGCCTTCCGCCTTTTTAAAGAAGAAATCCCCGTTTTTCCCGACGACTTTTCCACCCTGCTGAACTACCGCATACTTGGAGGCGGCTGGGAGCGGATCGCAGAGCTTACGCCGGAGCTGGATGCCCGTATCAGAAAGAGCGCAGCCTTGCCCGTCTCCTTTGAAGAATGGATCCGGGCCCTAAAGACAAGGCAGCTCACCTACACCCGGGTCAGCCGGGCGCTTTTACATCTGATTCTGGATATACAGGAGTCCGATATCTGCCGCTTTAAGGCCAGCGGCTACGCTCCCTATGCGAGGATTCTCGGTTTCAGGAAGGCCTCCGGGCCGCTGTTGAGCAGGCTCAAACACTCCTCCTGCATTCCGCTCATTACAAAGCTGGCCGATGCAGGTAAGAAACTGGACAAAAACGCGCTGTCCATGCTGGAACAGGAAATCCGTTCCGCCCATATTTATCAGATGATCCGGCATACAAAAGGCGGAACCTTCCGGAACGAATATACGCAGGGCGTTATAATTTCCGGTACTGGGCCGGAGTTACAACCGTGTGAACCAATGTCAGTTAGTTAACACTATGGAAATTTAGTTAAGCAGGTGAGGACGCCGCCGCAGGCCAGCGGACGGGGTGGTGAGGTGTGTATATCAGTCTTTCGTCCCGGGGGAGGATTGTCGTGGTTTGGGGCTGCGGGCGAAGATAAAGTCTGCGGAGCACACTCCCGCTCTGTGAAATGCATCGCGCTGCTAAGCTCGTAAGGGACCTCGCTAATCAGCGATGGATTTCAACGGCATCCGCA
>Ga0129317_1000132_pt1 | contig 94979 bp, 80 predicted proteins | sample Cm1ome_FD_94430 | JGI IMG/M metagenome (GOLD analysis project Ga0129317, IMG submission 94430) | Eastern black-and-white colobus group fecal microbial communities from Wisconsin, USA - Cm1105 metagenome | ecosystem: Host-associated > Mammals > Digestive system > Large intestine > Fecal | place...
AAAATGCTTGTTTTCTAATGTAAAACGAGCATTTTTGTATACTTTTATTTAATTATCTTTCCTTCTTGTATCATACTGATAATTTTTTCGTTAGCCCTGTCAACGGCACTGTTGTCGATGGATGCAAGATAAATTTGCGTTGTCTTTATGTTGTCGTGCCCCATACCTTCTTTTATTATAGACATGTGGCATCCCATTTCCTGTGCTGTGCTTGCCCATGTGTGCCTTGCCACGTAGGTGGTAAGCGGCATGTTGAGTCCAATCATTGTGGCTATCTTTTTCAGGCGGCGGTTGACTTTTTGTTCCATCATTTCATATTGTTTCCGTTCTGTGCCGTCCTGCTTTGTGATGATTGGCAGGAGAAAAGGGCTGTCCTTTGTCTGTTTGGCATATTTGTCAACGATTGCCTGCATGCTGTCGTTCCATTCAATGGACAGGCTTTGCTGTGTTTTCTTGCGGATGTAGGTCACCACTCCGTTTTTAATGTCGCTACGTTTCAGGAAAGCCATGTCAACGAATGACATTCCCCGCAGATAGATGCTCAGCAGAAACAAGTCTCTCGCCAGGGCGATGGATGAGCCGTGGGGCAGGTCGAGCCGTGTCATGGCTGTGATGTATGGAATGGAGATAGCGCGCTTGCGTGTTTTGGCAATTCCGGTGAAGGAGTGCCGGAAGATGTCGTTGTTGGCTGCCAGTCCCGCTTCTACGGCTTTACGGTAGAGGGTGCGCAGAGTGCGCAGGTAGCAGGAGATGGTGTTGCGCTTCAGTCCCTTGTTCTTAAGCCACGCCTCATACGTGTCTATGAGGTCTGTGGTGAGTTCATCGAAGATAATATCTTCTCCCGTCCTGAAAGTTGAGAAGCTCCGCAGGCAGTTGCCATAGGTTCTTGCTGTGCCTAAGCGCAGCATCACAGTCTTCTTGGCTATTTGTGCCTGAATGAATGTGAAAACAGTTTGTGTAGTGGATATGTTTTGTTTTGCCATTATAAAAAAATTAAGCCCACCATATAGCTTTTTGTGGCTTTAGACAGCTGTCTTCCAAGGCATTTGCCTGTCCAAGATAATGCAGGCTAATCAAAACAAGGCGGGAGTAATTTTGCATCCCGCCTTGTTTTTGCTTGTATGGCACAAAACCTTATTTGTATTGGTTTATGGTATGAAATTGGTGGACGTAGTCGCCAAGTTCCTTGAACTTAGCAGCTCTGCCTGCGTCAAGTTTGTTTTGATTTACGAGTTTTCGATTGTACTTCAGCCAGTTGAGCAAGGTGTGCTCCTCAATGTGATGGCGTGAAGGAAAACGCTGATTCTTTTTCACAAATTCCCAAACTTCGCAAGCCTGATGTTCCAATTTTCTTCCTGTGTCATAATATTTTTTTATTTTGTTGTTAAATTCTGCATTATGAATTATTACAGCGTTACTCCATTTTTGAAGATTGAGATTTCACGGTAGCCGTTCTTTTCGTTCTGCGCCAGTTCCTCGCCGCTTGCCACAGCCAAAATCTTGTCGATGAACATCGGAACAACCTCCTGCATGGTCTTGCCCTCGATGAGCTGTCCGGCGTTGAAGTCCACCCAATTAGCCTTGCGTTGTGCGAGCGTGGGGTTGGTGGCTATCTTCATGGTAGGAACGAAGGTGCCAAATGGCGTTCCGCGTCCTGTCGTGAACAGCACAATCTGACAGCCTGCGGCAGCAAGAGCCGTACTTGCCACGAGGTCATTGCCCGGAGCCGACAGCAGATTCAGACCGTTGGTGTTCAGACGGTCGCCATATTCCAGTACGCCGCTCACTGGAGCGCGGCCGCATTTCTGTGTGCAGCCAAGTGCTTTATCCTCAAGAGTGGAAATACCGCCAGCCTTGTTGCCCGGAGAAGGATTTTCGCCCACAGGCTCGCCGTGGCTGAGGAAGTATTCCTTGAAATTATTAACCATTGATACGGTCTGCTCAAACAGCTCTGGAGTCTTGCAGCGGTTCATCAGGATTGTCTCAGCGCCAAACATCTCCGGAACCTCGGTGAGGATTGATGTGCCGCCCTGAGCCACGAGCCAGTCGGAGAACTCACCCACAAGCGGATTGGCAGTGATGCCTGAGAATCCGTCGCTGCCGCCACACTTCAAGCCAACACGCAGATGATTTACGCTTACTTCCTCGCGCTTGTCCTGAGAGGCAATGCCATAAAGCTCACGGAGAATCTTCATGCCTTCCTCAATCTCATCGTCCACCTTCTGGGTTATAAGGAAACGCACACGGTTCTTGTCGTAGTCGCCAAGGAGTTTCTCAAACTCATCGGGCTGGTTGTTCTCGCATCCGAGCGAGAGCACAAGCACAGCACCTGCATTTGGATGCAGCACTATGTCGCGCAACACTTTGCGGGTATTCTCATGGTCGCCACTGAGCTGTGAGCAGCCGTAGTTATGGTGCCATGTGTGGATGGCGTCGATGTCCTTACAGCCTGTTTCCTGCTGGAGCATTCCGGCAAGACGCTCGGCGATGCCGTTGACACAGCCCACGGTGGGTACAATCCACAGCTCATTGCGGGTGCCCACTTCGCCGTTGGCACGTACATATCCTTTGAAAGTACGCTTCTCGTCCTTGATGCTGAGAGGCTCGTCAACAGGGGTGTAAGTATATTCGAGAGTTCCTGCGAGGTTAGTCTTCAGGTTGTTCTCGTTCACCCAGTCGCCAGCCTTCAAGTCCTGCATGGCATGACCGATGGGGTAGCCATACTTGATTATGTCAGTACCTTCAGACACGTCATTAATCAGCACTTTGTGCCCTGCCGGCGTGTCCTGATTCAGGGTCACTGTTTTGCCGTCAACGCTGATAGTCTCGCCTTTCGGCATAGCCTGGAGGCAAACCACCACCGAGTCGGCGGGATTGATTTTAATAAATGTTTGTTCCATAGTTTGTTTTTTGTTATTTAGTATTTATTACTATTACTTATTTTATTAATATGGTTCACCGTTATCTTTGTTTACGTCTGTAGAACTCAAGGTTCTCTTTTGTAAGAATCTCTATCGGCATGTAATTCACCGGATTAACCTCTTTGTTCAGCACTTTTGCCTCAAACAGTGAGTTTACGCAATAGTAGCCTTGCATATATGCGTGTTGGGCTATGAGAAAGGATATTGAGCCCTGGCGCACGCATTCTGCGTTTTTAGGCACCATGTCGTACCCCATAATCTGTACGTTGCGGCGATTTGTGCGCTGCAGGAACTCGCCCACGATGTGTGCCTTTGAGTTGAAGGTTATGCAATGGTGTACTTTGGGATGAGTGGTGAAGAATTTCTCAAGCATTTGGGCATATTTCTCGCGTTCTTCGTCAAGCGGCAGGTTCACCTCCAGAATCTCCACTTCAGGGAAATGGTCACGCATGTAGTGACGGAATCCAGTCTCGCGGTTTTCCTGCTGCTTGCTTGCCACATTGCCGTTGAGCATCTGCTTCATGAGCATTATCTCGGTCTCCTGCGATGCTACGAGCATCAGCATACGTGCTGCAAAATATCCGCTGCAAAATGAATCCTGACCATAGAATGCCAGCGGCTTGAGGTCGGGCATGTACGAGTCTAATAATATAAAAGGTGTATCCAGCTCGTGCAGTTTGTCGGTAAATTTGCGCGTCAGGTCAAGCTTTGAGGGAACAATTACCACTCCGTCGGGATTTTCGCTGAGGCATTTCTCTGTAGCGTCAACAAATGTTTTTTCGTTGAAACGGTGATAGTAGAGCATCTTCACATTCACCTGAAAGTCGGCATGGCGCTTTTGGCATGCCAGTGCTCCCTCCTCAATCTCTTCCCAGTATGCCTCGCTTTTGTGGCGCGGTATAATAAAATAAAAGGTGAACGACTTGTTGTATGCCAAGGCACTGGCATATACGTTTGGCGTATAGTCCATCTCCTTCAGTGCTGCCTCCACTTTCTTACGCGCTTCCTCCGACACGCTCGGGCGGTTGTGCAACACTCTGTCCACCGTACCGGTAGATACCCCTGCATGCTTTGCAATATCTTTTATTCTTATCCTTGTCTTATCCATATTTTTTATTTTCTGTGCAAAAATAGCAATATTTTTTTAAATAAGCATCGCTCTGATAGAATTATTTGCAGAAAAAACAAAAAAAGTATGCTTTTTCTTTTTTGTTTGAAAAAAAAGTGGTATTTTTGTAGTCGAAAATTTTTTAATTAATGTAATATTATCAAAAACAAACAATTTAATAAAAACTAAAACAATGGCAAAAGTTGTAACATTAGGCGAGATTATGCTCCGCCTTTCTCCACAAGGTAATGACCGTTTCATCCAGTCAGAGTCTTTCCGTATCATCCCCGGTGGCGGTGAGGCAAACGTGGCAATCAGCGTGGCAAATTATGGACACGATGCTTACTTTGTATCAAAGCTTCCAAAGCATGAAATTGGACAGATAGCTGTAAACGCTCTGCGCCGTTATGGTGTGAACACCGATTTCGTGGCTCGCGGCGGCGACCGTGTGGGTCTTTACTATGCAGAGACTGGCGCTTCAATGCGCCCTTCAAAGGTTATCTACGACCGTGCTCACTCTTCTATCGCCGAGGCTGATCCCTCAGACTTCGATTTTGATGCAGTGATGGAAGGTGCCCAGTGGTTCCACTGGAGCGGCATCACTCCTGCTATCTCTGACAAGGCTGCCGAGCTGACAAAGCTGGCTTGTGAGGCTGCAAAGCGTCACGGAGTTACCGTATCTGTTGACCTTAACTTCCGCAAGAAGCTGTGGACCTCAGAGAAGGCTATCTCTATCATGCGTCCTTTGATGAAGTATGTGGATGTATGTATCGGCAATGAGGAAGACGCAGAGCTTTGCCTCGGTTTCAAGCCCGATGCTGACGTTGAGGGCGGTCAGACCGACGCAGCCGGCTACGAGGGCATCTTCAAGCAGATGAAGGAGGAGTTTGGCTTCAAGTATGTGGTTTCTACACTTCGTGAGTCATTCTCTGCTACATTCAACGGCTGGAAGGCTCTTATCTATGACGGCAAGGAGTTCTATCAGAGCAAGCGCTACGAGATTAATCCTATCATCGACCGTGTTGGCGGCGGAGACTCTTTCTCTGGCGGTCTTATCCATGGTCTGCTCACAAAGCCTACTCAGGGCGATGCTCTTGAGTTTGCTGTTGCGGCATCGGCTCTCAAGCACACCATCAACGGCGACTTCAACCTTGTGTCGGTTGACGAGGTGGAGGCTCTTGCCGGCGGTAATGCCAACGGACGTGTGCAGAGATAAGAAAATTACGAATTTTGACTGCAAAGCTGATGAGCTTGCGAACTAATTACTAATTGTCGGCTTTGCCGATGAAGAGTTATTAAATTACGAATTTATATAATAAAAACAAGGAAGAATAATGGCAAAATTTGATAAGCTTGCCGTAATGGCAAAGATTGGTGAGACAGGTATGGTGCCTGTGTTCTATCACAAGGATGCTGAAGTGGCAAAGAAGGTGATTAAGGCTTGCTACGACGGTGGTGTGCGTGCTTTTGAGTTTACTAACCGCGGCGACTTTGCACAGGAAGTGTTTGCCGAGTGCGTTAAGTTTGCTGCAAAGGAGTGCCCTGAGCTGGCTCTCGGTATCGGCAGTGTTGTCGACGCTCCCACGGCAGCCATGTATCTGCAGCTTGGCGCCAACTTCGTGGTTGGTCCGCTGTTCAATCCCGACATTGCAGTGGTGTGCAACCGCCGCTGTGTGACTTACTGTCCCGGATGCCTTACTCCATCGGAAATAGGCAAGGCTCAGGAGGTGGGCTGCGACTTCACCAAGGTGTTCCCCGGCGATGTTGTAGGTCCAAACCTCATCAAGGGTCTTATGGCTCCAATGCCATGGTCGAAGATTATGGTTACCGGTGGTGTTGCTCCCGAGAAGGAGAACCTCACGGGATGGTTCAAGGCTGGTGTTTACTGCGTGGGCATGGGCAGCAAGCTCTTCCCAAAGGACAAGGTGGCAGCCGAGGACTGGGCATACGTTACCGACAAGTGTCGCGAGTGTCTTGACATCATCAAGGAGATTCGCGGTTAATGCTTTACCCGACATTCGTGGTGAAGGTAACATCATTATTAGAAATTATAGCAAGAGGCTTGCTGTGGTTGTCTGCCACGGCGAGCCTTTTGTGGTTTTCATCGTGCTCAAGCCATGAGGGCGGCGAGGCAGACACGATGAACGACAGGGCTTACGCTTTTCACTACCGCAACCGCGATTCGGTGGTGGTATTTGCCCAAAAGGCAATGGCTGTATCGCAGCAAAGTGGATACACCGACGGTGAAGCCGAAGCCCTAAACCATCTGGCGTTTACTGATATATGCCGTCTTGACTTCAGTAAGGCACAACAGCGGCTCGACCGTGCTGTGGAGATTACCGACAACCAGCTGGAGCTTATGGCTGCATACGTGCAGAAGATGCACGTCAACCGTCTGCTGTCGCAAAACCGTGACTTTTATGCCAACCGTGAAAAGGCTGATGCCTGTCACCGGCGCATCAACGAAGAAAAGGAGATGCTCACCGGGCGCCAGCAGAAACGGAGAATCTACGTGGAGAGCGAGTACAACATGGTGTGCGCGGGATATTACAACGTGCTGGGGCAGGACGACAAGGCACGGCGACAGCTGCACGCCATTAACTCATACGGCGAGATAAGGCAGGACACAGCCCAATATCTTAAATATGTCTGTATGCTCAATGCGTGCGGCATGAACGACGACAACAGTCCCGAGGCTGTGAGCGCACGCTTCACCGAGCTTGTAAACTGTTTGGGACTGTCGCGCAAGAAAAACTATATCTGCATGGCATCGCTGGCAATGCTGCGCATTGGCGAATATCTGCTGATGCCACAGGCGCTGCAATATCTTGAAAGCGTCAACAGCGCCGGAATAACATATATCAATCCCAACGGGGTGGACGACAGATATATTGCGGCATGGAACGCCGAGACCGCCCTGCTTAACTTCGAGCAGTATGGCGACGGCTATCACACGGCGGAGTCATATCTGCGTCTGGCGGCATGCTGTCAGGAACTTCAGGAATATCATGCCGCCATCGACTGTCTCGACCGTGCATCGGCGCTGAAGAACATCCAGAAGGTGCAGGCACTCATGGCAGACATTCACGAACAATACTCGGTGGCTTTCTCGGCGCTCGACAACAAGCAGCAGAGCGACTATCACCGCAACCTGTTTCTCGACCTTCGCGAGGCAACCCGCCAGGACCGCTATCTTGAGTCGAGGGCAGAGCAGCTCGACACCATGTCGGCGCAGCTCAATCTTATGATAGCGTCGGTAATTCTTGCCATACTGCTGCTGGTGTTTCTGCTTTATTATTTCAACAGGGTGTCGAAGCGTGCCGGCCGTGACAGCGGCGTGGCTGACATAGTGCAGGCGTTTGAGCTGTGGAAGAAGGTAAGCGACGGCGAGAAAGCACAGCTGCTTGAACGGCATGAGGAGCTGAGCGAGCAACTGAAGGAAACAAGAATAAAACTTAGGAAAGGAGAGGAAGATAATCTTGAGGCAAGAGCAAAGTTGCAGATGATCGACGGCATAATGCCGCTGATAGAGCGCATGAGGCACGAGGTGCGCATGCTGAAGGAGCGCGATGAGCCGGAACAACAGCGCGCCGGGCGCCGCAGCTATGTGGCTGAGCTTGCCGCCGGGATTGACAGCCACAATGCCATGCTTACACGGTGGATAGAATTGCGGCAGGGACAGTTGCGGCTGCACATAGAGACGTTTCCCCTGCAGCCGCTGTTCTACATGATGGAGAAGAACAAGAGCAGTTTTTCCGTTAAGGGACTTACGCTCAACGTTGTGCCCACCACAAGTGTGGTAAAGGCAGACAAGGTGCTCACCATGTTTATGATAAACACGCTTGCCGACAATGCGAGAAAGTTTACTCCCGAGGGCGGCAGCGTGACCGTCGACAGCCATGAGACCGACAGTTATGTTGAGATAGCCGTGACCGACACTGGCCGCGGGCTCTCGGATGCCGAGCGTGCCACCATTTTTACACATAACATACGTTCCGGTCATGGTTTCGGACTGCTCAACTGTCGCGGAATAATAGAGAAATACAAGAAGCTGAGCCGTCTGTTTGCTCCGTGTGTGCTCGACGTTGAGAGCGTGCCAGGCAGGGGTAGTCGTTTCTATTTCAGGCTGCCGCGCGGAGTGGCGCGTACGTTGATGGCGATCGCCATGCTTTGCGGATTTTACACCGGAAGCGCCCATGCTGCTGGCGGCAACGGCAATATGGCTGATGCCCGCCGCTATGCCGACAGCGCCTACTACAGCAACATTGCCGCCACATACGACAGGACAGTAATGTTTTCGGACTCTTGCCGGAAATATCTCAACGCCGTGGTGCCCAAAGGCAAAAAAACTATGCTGCGCGATGACGATGGCAGTGCCGTGGCACCAGAGATACAATGGTTTCGCGACAGTGTAGGCGTCGACTTCAATGTGATTCTCGACATACGCAACGAGACAGCCGTGGCAGCCCTCGCACTGCACGACTGGCAGCTGTACAGATATAACAATAGAATCTATACGCAGCTGTTTCAGGAGATGTCGGCCGACAACACGCTGGGACAATACTGCCGCATGGTGGAGCGCCAGCAGACCGACAAGACCGTGACCGTCATCATGCTTGTCATGGTGCTGCTGATGATTTTGCCGGCATACTATTTTCTGTTCTACCGCAAACGCATGCTCCTGAAGCGCGGGCTGAGGCAGATGAAGAGCCTTGAGACAGACAGGATGAAGCAGGAGGAGACCGCTGCGAAGAGAGTCATCAGCGACAGCAACGAGGTGCTTGCCGACGAGTGTCGGCTGGCAGAGAGCACCTTGGCAGAGCTGCACGTGAGCAACAGCGTGCTCGACAACTGTCTCTCCACCATCAAGCACGAGACAATGTATTATCCGAGCCGCATAGCGCAGATGCTGGAAAAGGGCAGCGGCACCGACATTGATGCTCTCGACGAGCTGGTGGGCTACTACGGCGACATCTACGCCATGCTGGGAATGCAGGCGCGCAGTCAGACTGTACGAAGCTTCATGCAGATACGTCACATACCGCTTGCCGATGTTCTGCCTCAGGCTCTGGGCAATGTGATAGTCGTTGCCGACAGGGCTATGCTGGAATATCTGTTCCGCCTGTTGCGGCGTCAGAACAAAGAAGCAGATTTCTGCCCCGAAATTCACGTCCACGGTAAAAGCGTGGTGCTGACTGCCGGCGGCACCTTCACCAGCCATACCGACTATATGCTCTGCCGGCAGATATTGCGCGAGCACGGCGAAGCCACAGCCCACCGCGCATGCGGCATACGCTGCGATGAGGGAAAAATCACTGTCACCATACGCGGATATGCGGGCCAGGAGCCAAATAATTAATAATTGCTAGTTAATAATTAATATAAAGATATGGAATTACAGCCGTTTAAAGTAATAATAGTAGAAGATGTGCCGCTCGAACTGAAAGGCACCGAGGGAATACTCCGCAACGACATTCCCGAAGCACAGATAATTGGTACAGCCGACAGCGAACCGGCATATTGGAAGCTGATGCGTGAGCAGTTGCCGCAGCTTGTGCTGCTCGATCTGGGACTGGGCGGAAGCACCACCGTGGGAGTGGAGATTTGTCGGCAGACCAAGGAGAAGCACCATGACATAAAGGTGCTGATATTCACAGGCGAGATTCTTAATGAGAAGCTGTGGGTGGACGTGCTCGATGCCGGTGCCGACGGAATAATCCTCAAGAGCGGCGAGATGCTGACCCGCAACGACGTAGCGGGAGTGATGGGAGGTAAGCGCCTGGTGTTCAATCAGCCGATACTCAGGAAAATCATTGAACGCTTCACACGCAGCGTGAGCAGCATGGTGGCTCAGCAGGAGTCGCTCATCGACTATGAGATTGACGAGTACGACGAGCGTTTCCTCCGTCATCTTGCGCTGGGCTATACCAAGGAGCAGATTTCCAACCTGCGCGGCATGCCTTTTGGAGTGAAGAGTCTGGAGAAGCGCCAGAACGAACTGGTTCAAAAGCTGTTCCCCAACGGCAACGGCGGCATCGGCGTCAATGCCACGCGCCTTGCCGTGCGTGCCCTACAGCTGCATGTCATCGATCTCGACAATCTGCGCCCCGATGAGGAATAGCCGGCTCTACACCATAGCTCTCGCCACCCTGTGCTGGGCTCAGGTGGCGGTGTTAGTTCTCTCGTGGATTCTCGGCGCACTCCTGCCCCAGAGCACCATCCGAAGTATGCTCCGTGGCGAGGCTGTCCGCTGGTTTTGCAGCCATTTTGTGCAGTTTTGCGCCTCACCGCTGCTTGTGTGGCTGCTGTTGCTTGCCATGTCTGCGGGCGTGTTGCGCGCCTCGGGCATCATCGGCAGCCTGCGTCACCGCTGTGTCCGTCGCCGCACGGCGCTTGTTTGCATCGCCGCGGTCACGGTGCTGTTTCTCGTTGCCACCGCCATGCTCACGCTGGTGCCCCACGCCGTGCTGCTCAGCGCCGTGGGCAGCCTGTGGCACTCTCCGTTCAGCGCCGTCGCCATACCGCTTGCCGCGCTTTATGTCGTTACCGTCTCCACCGCCTTCGGCATAGCGGTGGGGCGCTTCCGCTCGTTTGCGCAAACAGCGGTCGCCCTCACCAACGGCATCGGCGTTGCCGCTCCACTCCTGGTGCTTTTTATCGTCGCCTCAGTGTTTGTCCACACCGTGATTTATGTGTTTTTCTCATAAAAAAGTGAGAACTTGCGTTTTTAATGATTGTATATATACGAAGCTGCTTTTATATATAAGTTAAGGTGTTGGAAATGCCGTAGACAATAAGCAGGACACTTCACAGTGTCCCGCAAATAAAAATCAAAACAACTTAAAAAAGAAATAATAGACCTAAAGTAATAGTCCCCATCCCGGGAATTTTTGAATTTGTGTTGTTATTATTTTAAGACGCTGTTTGTCATAATGCATGGATAATGTACTTATCTTTTGCAATTATGCATTGCTAATCTTGGTGCAAAGGTACAATATTTGTGGAAAAGAAAGGGATAAAGGCAAAAGTTTTTTCTAAAAATAAGACGCAGCGCTTTTAATTCGTGTTGTGATGGTGCCTGTTTAAAGGTTGGTGTAAGCAGATTGACGATTTTTGTTGTAATTTGAAAGTTTTACGTTTTGCTGATGTTTGGGCAGAAAACCTGTAAGTTTTCCGAATTTAGGGTAATTTTTTCAATAGAGATAGTTAAAAAACGCTAAATAAGGGGCTGGAAGTTAACAGATATTTTGCTGTTTGGCGGATTTGTTGTACTTTTGCGCCCGATTGTGGTTTGCAAGAACCTGATTAAGGGCTTGTGATTAAAAGGGAATCGGGTGAAAATCCCGGACAGTCCCGCTGCTGTAAGCCTCATTGTAACCACGCCAACCAACAACATGCACTGCCTGCGCAGGACGCATGTTTTGAAAACCACTGGTTGAGAACCGTCACTGTAGAGCGAACGTTGTGAGAGACGGATACGCAAAAAAGAACGGTGTGTCGGGATTTTTAACCGGGAAGGTGTTGGCATGGAGAGGCAAAGTCAGAAGACCTGCCACGGTTTCAAAGGTCGTCCGCACTCGTGGGTTAGGCGTACGATACGATTGGCAAGGAGCATTATTCCGTAAAGGCATGACTGTGCTTGCCAAACCAACAACAAACAAGATGATTCAGGAATGACTGAACTTGAAAATGCCCCTCGTGTGGCGGGCATTAAGAAAATTCTGATTGCCAACCGCGGCGAGATAGCCGTGAGGATAATGCGCTCGTGCAGAGAAATGGGCATAGGCTCCGTTGCCGTGTACTCTGATGCCGACCGCACGTCGAAACATGTGTTTTATGCTGATGAGGCTGTGTGCATAGGCCCTGCGCCGTCGGCTGAGAGCTATCTCTGCATTGACGCGATAATCAGCGCTGCCCGCGTTACAGGTGCCGATGCGATACATCCCGGCTATGGATTCCTGTCGGAGAATGCCGACTTTGCGCGCCGCTGCCGCGAGGAGGGGATTGTGTTTATCGGTCCGGGTGCTGAGAGTATGCTCAGCATGGGCGACAAGATTTCCGCCCGGCGCTGCATGAAGGCTGCCGGAGTGCCCGTGGTGCCTGGCACGGAAGAAGGACTGCAGAGTGTGGAACAAGCTGAGCGCATGGCGATGGAAATAGGGCTGCCCGTGATGATGAAGGCGTCGATGGGCGGAGGCGGCAAGGGCATACGCATAATACGCCGCCGCGAGGAGATAGCCGAGGCATACACGGCGGCAAAGAGCGAGTCGCTCGCCTCGTTTGGCGATGACACCGTGTATCTTGAGAAGTTTGTGGAGGAGCCTCACCACATTGAGTTCCAGATTCTTGGCGACAACTACGGCAATGTGGTGCATCTGTTTGAGCGCGAATGCTCCATACAGCGGCGCAACCAGAAAATCGTGGAGGAAAGTCCGTCGCCCTTTGTCACTCCGCAGCTGCGCGAGGTGATGGGCAAGGCAGCCGTTGCCGCCGCAAAGGCTGTGGGCTACGTTGGAGCGGGAACGATAGAGTTTCTCGTTGACCGTCACCGCAATTTTTATTTTCTTGAGATGAACACCCGCCTGCAGGTGGAGCATCCCGTGACCGAGGAGGTGGTGGGCATTGACCTTGTGAAGGAGCAGATAAACATTGCCGCAGGCAAGCCTCTGCGCATAAGGCAGGAAGACCTGCGGCAGCGCGGTCACGCCATTGAGTGCCGCATCTGCGCCGAGGACACCGCCAACGGATTCATGCCGTCGCCGGGGCTGATAAGCCAGCTGGTGACTCCAAACGGAATAGGGGTGAGGCTGGACAGCTATATATACGAGGGGTATGAGATTCCAGTGTATTACGACCCGATGATAGGCAAGCTGATAGTGTGGGCGGTGACGCGCGAGTATGCCATCGAGCGAATGCGCCGCGTGCTCTACGAGTTTAAGCTCACGGGCATAAAGAACAACATTGCATATCTGCGTGCCATAATGTCGGAACAGGATTTTGCCGAGGGACACTACGACACGGGCTTCATAGAGCGCCACGGCGACAGGCTCGCAGCCCGTCAGGCATCGGGCGGAACCACGGAGAACATCGCCATCATTGCATCTTATCTCGACTATCTGATGAACCTTGAGGAAAATGCCTCGGGCGACAGCGACGAGGGGACGACGCCCATAAGCCGCTGGCGGGAGTTCGGACTGCGCAAGGGGGTATTGAGAATCTGACACACAAAAAACGGACGGAAAACAATGGAAATTCATATAGGAAACAGAGTGGCTGAGGTGGAGCTGCTGAGCAAGCAGGGCAACAAGGTGAGCATACAGATTGACGGCACGGTGTATGACGTGGACGTGGCGATGACCGAGCGAGGAGGCTGCTCGCTGCTCTACGGCAACAAGTCGTACAACGCGGAGTTCATGCGCACCTCGGACGACGGCAAGCATTACAAGGTGAACGCCAACTTCTCCACCTACGACGTGGAGATTGTGGACACCGAGGCTAAGTATCTGCAGATGAAGCGCAGCGACAACGCTCGGCAGGACAGCCGGATGGTGGCGCCGATGCCGGGAAAAATCGTGAGCATTGCGGTGAAGGAGGGGCAGAGGCTGAATGCCGGCGACACCTGCATCGTGATTGAGGCGATGAAGATGCAGAGCAACTACAAGGTGACGGCTGACTGCACCGTGGACCGGATTCTGGTGGAGGAAGGGCAGACGGTGAGCGCCAACCAGACGCTGATGACGCTGGAGGTGTGAGGGGAGAGATGACGGGAGGCAGAAAGCTTCAGCGAAACTGAAGATGACGGTAACAACAAAAAACAACAGAAAAAATGACATTGGAAGAACGCATAGAGCGGCAGCACGCCCAAGGCAAGATGACCGCTCACGAAAGAATAGAGATGCTGCTCGACAAGGACACGTTCGTGGAGCTTGACAAGCACGTGGTGCACAGTTGCACGAACTTCGGCATGGAGAAAAGCCATATCGAGGGCGACGGCGTGGTGTCGGGCTACGGAAAGATTGGCGGACGGCGGGTGTTTGTATATGCCTACGACTTCACCGTGTATGGCGGCACGCTCAGCGCGATGAACGCCAAGAAGATAGTGAAGGTGCAGGAGCTGGCGCTGAAGAACGGCGCGCCGATAATAGCGCTCAACGACTCGGGCGGAGCGCGCATTCAGGAGGGCATAGGAAGTTTGTCGGGATATGCCTCGATATTCCATCAGAACACGATGGCGTCGGGAGTGATTCCGCAGCTGTCGGCGGTGATGGGTCCCTGCGCCGGCGGAGCGTGCTACTCGCCTGCGCTCACCGACTTCATCTTCATGGTGAGGGAGCGCAGCCACATGTTTGTTACGGGTCCGAACGTGGTGAAGACCGTGACCAACGAGGACGTGACAAAGGAGGAGCTTGGCGGCGCCGACATTCACAGCAGCAGGAGCGGAGTGGCTCACTTTCTTGCCTCAAGCGAGGAGGAACTGCTGATGGACATGCGCCAGTTGCTGTCGTTTCTGCCAAGCAACAACATGGACGAGGCGCCGCGCCGCCAGTGTGCCGACAGCATAAGCCGCGAGATACCGCAACTGGAGACCGCGGTGCCCCGGAACGCCAGCGAGCCCTACGACATGAAAGGCATCGTGACGCCGGTGCTCGACGACCAGTACCTGTTTGAGGTCATGCCCCACTTTGCGCCAAACGCCATAACGGGATTCGGGCGGCTCAACGGGCGAAGCGTGGGAGTGGTGGCGAACAATCCTGCATTTCTCGCCGGAGTGCTCGACATCGACTCCAGCGACAAAATCGCCCGCTTCATACGTTTCTGCGACTGCTTCAACATTCCGGTGGTGACCTTCGTCGACGTGCCGGGATTCCTCTGCGGCACCAGTCAGGAGCACAGCGGCATAATACGCCACGGCGCAAAGATAGTGTATGCCTACAGCGAGGCAACGGTGCCAAAGGTGACGATAATCACCCGCAAGGCTTACGGCGGAGCTTACATCGTGATGGGAAGCAAGCAGACGGGCACGGACATAAACATGGCTTACCCCACGGCGGAGGTGGCTGTGATGGGAGCCGAGGGAGCCGTGAACATTCTCTACCGCAACGCCGGTGATGAAGAGCGCCGAAAGGCTGCCGCGGACTACCGCGAGAGCTTTGCCAACCCGCGGCAGGCTGCCCAGCTGGGATATATCGACGAGATTATCGAGCCACGCCTCACGCGCAAGCGCCTGATTCAGGCTCTCGACATGGCGCGCAATAAGGTGAACACGCTGCCGCCCAAGAAGCACGGCAACATCCCGTTGTAGACCTTTGAAACTCAGATCATTAAAGTTAGTGATATTATATAAGTTGTATTTACGGGCCGGCAGTTTGTGAAAATAGCCGGCTTTTTCTTTTTTCCCGGAGCGTCAATCCTTTTTCCCGGAGCGTCAGCCCTTTTCCCCGGAGCATCAATCCTCCTTCTCCCAAATCATGTCAACGTGCATCAGTCCCTCATACATGAACGGCTCGCCGCAGCGGCGGAACCTCGACTTCACATAAAACTGCTCCGCCTGGCACTGCGAACGAATCTTTATTTTCCTGGCACCGAGCTTTTCCTCAGCCACGCTTATCGCCTTGCGGAAAATCTCCAGCCCGTAGCCCTTGCCGCGCTCGCGGGTAATCACTCTGCCGATGGCAATCTCGTCGAGATAGGTGCCAGCCTTCAGCACCCGGGCGTATGCCACCATGCTGCCGTCGACGTTCATCCACAGGTGGATGGCATCCTGGTCCATGTCGTCGAGGTCGAGATACACGCAGTCCTGCTCCACGATGAATATCTCGGAGCGCGACTTCAATATCATGTAAAGTTCGTCGAGCGTAAGCTCATGAAATCGCTTGCAGATTATTTCCTTCATTTCCTTGTCTTGATTTTCGATTGCGTTAATGGGATGCAAAATTAATATTTTTCTTTGAATTTACGCCATGTTTTCAGAAAAAAACGCCTTGCCGGGTGGAAAAAACTTCATGTCGGGCAGAAACAAAATTCTCCGTACGGAGAAATATAATCGTGCGTACGCCGAAATATAAACGTGCGTACGGATAAATATAAATCTGCGTACGGAGAAAAATAATCCGACGTACGTCAAAATATAATCCGACGTACGCAGAATTATAATCCGGCGTACGCCGAAATTTTCAATATCCCGATAAAAAAACAGCATACGGGCTGAAAAATTTGGAGATTCGGAAAAATAGTGTTAACTTTGCACGTAAAACACCGTATAGGATGATTCTCAGAAAACTGTCAATAATAAACTATAAGAACATAGCCGAGGCTACGCTCGAAATGTCGGCAAAGATAAACTGCTTTATCGGCGACAACGGCGCAGGCAAGACAAACGTGCTCGACGCCGTGTACTATCTGTCGTTTTGCCGCAGTAGCGGAAATCCCGTTGACTCGCAGCTCATACGCCACGACGAGCCGTTTTTTGTGCTCGAAGGCGAATATACTGACAACACCGACACTCTCTCGATATATTGCGGCATGAAGCGCGGCACCAAGAAGCACTTCAAGCGCAACAAGAAGGAATACCGGCGGTTGTCGGAGCACATTGGGCTGATACCGCTGGTGAAGGTGGCGCCGGGCGACACCGTGCTCATCGACGGCACAAGCGAGGAGCGCCGCCAGCTGATGGACGTGTTCATCGCACAGTATGACAATCCTTATATGCAGGCGCTTGCGGGCTACAACAAGGCTCTGCAGCAGCGCAACGCCATGCTCAAGAGCGAGGACGAGCCCGACGCGGAGCTGCTGGCGATATGGGAGGAGCAGATGGCGGTGCACGGAGAGCGTCTGTACGAGGCGCGCCGCAGGTTTGTGGACATGCTCGTGCCGGTGTTCCAGAAATACTACGGGATGATTTCGATGGAAAGTGAGACCGTGGGCATCGACTATGAGTCGCACTGCACCCGCGGACCGCTGCTTGAGGTGATACAGCGCGACCGCCACAAGGACCGCGCCGTGGGATACTCGCTGCACGGGGTGCACCGCGACGACCTGATTTTCACCTTAGAAGGACATCAGATGAAGCGCGAGGCGAGCCAGGGGCAGAAGAAGAGCTTTGTGATAGCCCTGAAGCTGGCGCAGTTTGAGCTGCTCTGCGATATGTCATGCCGCAGGAACACGCCGCTGCTGCTGCTCGACGACATCTTCGACAAGCTCGACGCCACGCGGGTGGAGCAGATTGTAAGGATAGTGTCGAGCGACACGTTCGGGCAGATTTTCATCACCGACACCAACCGCGACCATCTCGACAGCATTCTCGACAGGGGTAATTTCCCGCACAGGATTTTCCATGTCAGCAACGGCGAGGTGAGCATGTTTTAGAGGAAGTTTTTTTTAGGGCGGTAGGAGGGGGAGGAATTGTAGGAGTATTAGGAAGTTGTAGGAAATTTAGTAATTAAGATAAAGGATGTTTAGGACAGATGTGAAACAGGTGAGCGAGGTGCTCCTGTATGCCCTGCGCCAGCAGGGACTGGAAACGCCGCTGCTTCAGCGGCGGCTCATCGACTCGTGGCAGGATGTCGCCGGGGCGGTGATTGCGCAGTACACCCGCAATCTGTATATCCGCAACCAGACGCTTTTTGTGGCTCTCACCAATCCTGCGCTGCGCGCCGACCTCAGCATGATGCGCCAGCAGTATGTCCAGAGGCTCAACGCCGCCGTGGGCAGTCAGGTGATTTGCGACATAAGGTTTTGCTGAGAGCTTGGCTGGCTAATGGGCATGGCGATTATTGGGCTAATAGTATATAATAAAATAATGTACGCGCACGTGCGCGTACATTATTTATATATAGTGCTCTGGGGAGCCTGTTATTTCAGACTCTCCTTATACCACTGGAACAGCCGCTCCACGCCCTCGTCAATCTCCACCTTGTGGTGCCATCCGAGCGAATGCAGCTTCGACACGTCGATGAGCTTGCGCATGGTGCCGTCGGGCTTCGATGAGTCGAAGATTACCTCGCCCGTAAATCCCACGGTCTTTACCACCAGCTCCGACAACTCGCGTATGGTGAGCTCCTTGCCTGTGCCCACGTTGATGTGGCAGTTGCGTATCTCTCCCAGGGCAGGTATTGCTCCGCCTCGTCCGTGACTGCTGTTGCGGTCGGTGGCTCCGTCGGCGGTTGCTGTGCCAGTCTGCACGCTGCTGTAGGTTTTCATGCCTATTATGTCGCTGAAGTCAACGTTGAGCAGCACATGCACCGAGGCGTCTGCCATCTCCTCGCTCCACAGAAATTCGCGCAGCGGCTTGCCCGTGCCCCAGAGGGTCACCTTGTTGTCGCCGATTCCGTATTTTGCCAGCACGCTGAGGATTTCCTCCTTGTCGGCACTGCCGTCAACACCCTCAACTGGGCGTTTGTTCATGTCGGTGCGTATTGCATCCCACTCCCCGTCGTGAATCAGCTTGGCAAGATACACCTTGCGCATCATTGCCGGCATCACGTGCGAGTTTTCCAGGTGGAAGTTGTCGTTGGGTCCGTATAGGTTTGTCGGCATCACCGCTATATAGTTGGTGCCGTATTGCAGGTTGTAGCTCTCGCACATCTTCAGACCCGCAATCTTGGCTATGGCATATTCCTCGTTGGTGTACTCCAGCTCGCTTGTCAGCAGCGCGTCCTCGCGCATTGGCTGCGGCGCGTTCTTGGGGTAGATGCAGGTGGAGCCGAGAAACAGCAGCTTCTTCACGCCGTGACGGTATGACTCGCCGATGACGTTGCACTGCATGAGCATGTTTTGCATTATGAAGTCAGCGCGGTAGAGCGAGTTTGCCATGATTCCGCCAACATGCGCTGCGGCGAGCACCACGGCGTCGGGCTTTTCCTCATCGAAAAACTCCTTTACTGCCGCCTGGTTGGTAAGGTCAAGCTCCTTGTGACCGCGCCCCACGAGATTGTTGTAGCCGCGCGCCTTGAGGTTGTTCCAGATGGCGGACCCCACGAGCCCGTGGTGTCCTGCCACAAATATCTTACTGTCTTTGCTTAGCATTGTTTTTGTATTATTTCACGATACCCTTTTCAAGGAACTCGGCAAGGTTGGTGCGCACTTCCTCGCCGGCGCGCTCCACTGCCACCTTAGCCATGTCGTGCTCCACCATTATCTTAACCAGCTCCTCAAAGCTTGTCTTTGCCGGGTTCCAGCCTAATTTTGCCTTTGCCTTAGTGGGGTCACCCCAAAGGTTCACCACGTCGGTGGGGCGGTAGAAGTCTTCCGACACCTCTACGAGCACCTTGCCCGTTGCCTTGTCGTAACCTTTCTCGTCGATGCCCTCGCCCTTGAACTCCAGCTCAATGCCTGCATACTTGAATGCCAGATAGCAGAAGTCGCGCACAGAATGCTGCTCGCCGGTGGCGATAACGAAGTCCTCGGGAGTCTTGTTCTGCAGTATGAGCCACATGCACTCCACATAGTCCTTGGCATATCCCCAGTCGCGCAGACTTGAGAGGTTGCCTAAGTACAGTTTCTCCTGCTTGCCCTGTGCTATGCGCGCTGCGGCAAGCGTAATCTTGCGTGTCACGAAAGTCTCGCCGCGGCGCTCACTCTCGTGGTTGAACAGTATTCCCGAGCAGCAGAACATGTTGTAAGCCTCGCGGTACTCCTTGATGATCCAGAATCCGTAGAGTTTTGCCACGGCGTAGGGAGAGTAGGGGTGGAACGGCGTGTTCTCGTTCTGCGGCACTTCCTCCACCTTTCCGTAAAGCTCCGATGTTGAAGCCTGATAGATGCGGCAGGTGTCTGCCAGACCGCAGGCTCTTACAGCCTCAAGCACGCGCAGCACTCCGGTGGCGTCTACGTCGGCAGTAAACTCCGGAGCGTCGAACGACACCTGCACGTGGCTCTGTGCGGCGAGGTTGTAGATTTCTGTCGGACGCACGTCAGCCACAATCTTTATTATGCTCATCGAGTCGCCCATGTCACCATAATGCAGGTGGAAGTGGGGCTGTCCCTCAAGATGTGCGATGCGCTCGCGGTAGTCTACTGACGAGCGGCGTATTATTCCGTGTACGTCGTAGCCTTTTTCAAGTAGAAACTCTGCCAGGTAGCTGCCGTCTTGTCCGGTGATACCTGTGATAAGTGCGATGTTTTGTTTTGACATGATATTTATTGTATTTATAATTGTTACTTATTCTGAGAATTGTTTTATGCGCTGTTCCTCCGACAGCTTGCATATCAGCAGCGTGTCGTTGTTTTCCGCCACGATATATCCGTCGAGTCCCTGTATTATCACCTTTTTCTCCTGAGTGGTGTGAATCATGCAGTTGGCAGTCTCAAACACCTTGATGTCGTTGCCTATGCAGCTGTTGCCGTAGAGGTCGCGCGGAGTGTTTGCCTGCAGCGAGCCCCATGTGCCCAGGTCGCTCCATCCGAAGTCGGCTGGGCATACGAATATCTCCTCAGCCTTTTCCATCACGGCGTAGTCGATGCTTATGCTCTCGCATTCGGGGAATCTCTCGTCTATCATCTCTTGCTCCTTGTCGGTGCCGTAGTAGGGCAGCATTTTCTCAAACACCTTGTTGATGCTTGGCTGGTAGATGCGGAAGGCGTTCACTATTGTATTGATGTTCCACACGAAGATGCCGGCATTCCAGAAAAACTCCTTCTTCTGAATATATTCCTTGGCGGTGGCAAGGTCGGGCTTTTCGCGGAACTTGTCCACGCGGAACATCTCCTTGTTGCGCAGCGACGGCGATGCAAGGTTTGCCTGAATATATCCGTAGCCGGTCTCAGGGCGGCTGGGCTGTATTCCCACGGTCACTATCGCGTCGGTGCCGTTGGTAAAGTTCAGGCAGTTGGTCATCACGCGCCTGAACTCGGCTTCGTTGAGCACAATGTGGTCGCTTGGCGACACCACTACGTTTGCCTTCGGGTCCTGCGACTTTATCTTCCAGCTTACGTAGGCTATGCACGGCGCGGTGTTTCGGCGGCACGGTTCGCACAGAATGTGGTCGGCAGCAATCTGCGGCAGCTGCTGTCTGACAATGTCCACATACTTCTTATTGGTCACAATCCATACGTTCTCCATGGCACATACGCCGTTGAAGCGGTCAATGGTGAGCTGAAGCAGTGATTTGCCCATACCGAGCACATCGATAAACTGTTTTGGGCACTCTTCGGTGCTCATAGGCCAAAAGCGGCTTCCCACTCCTCCGGCCATTATAACAAGATGGTTATTTGATTTTGCCATATTCTTTGTTGTTTTGTTTATGAATATTATTTTTACTCTATGGTATTATCCAAGTCTCCGACTATATTTATGCGCTGATGTATTGTTTCTATTTCTTCCTTACACCTTTATATATAATATACGACAGCACGATTGCCACTGCCACGAGTATTGCCATGTTAAGCTCGTGGCTGTATTCGCTCACCTTTGCTGCCAGTTCGTCCTCGCTCACCACCGAGTGCAGATAGTAGCCTATGGCTGCCAGTACGGTGTTCCATATTCCCGCGCCCAGGGTGGTGTAGAGCAGAAACTTAGCCATGTTCATGCGCGCCAGTCCTGCGGGTATCGAGATGAGCTGGCGCACGGCAGGTATCAGTCTGCCGAAGAATGTCGATGCCGCTCCGTGGCGGTCGAAATACTTCTCGGCGGTCTCAATCTTCTCCTCGCTGAGCAGCAGCATGTGTCCCAGGCGGCTGTTGGCAAAGCGGTAAATGATGGGACGGCCTATGAAGTAGGCAAGGGCATAGTTCACCAGGCTGCCTATGAGCGCTCCCACGGTGGCTGCCACCACCACCAGCACCACGTTCATCTCTCCGCCTGCCGCCTTGTAGGCTGCCGGCGGCACCACCACTTCCGAGGGAAACGGTATGAACGAGCTTTCAATAGCCATGAGAAGTATTATGTACCAGTAATTCAGGTTGTCAAGCAGTGTACTTAATAAGTCTACCATATTTATTGTTTAATTGTTTATTGTTTTTCGTTTGTTTTTGTTTTTTTCTCAAGATAAGCCATGAGGTCTTCGGGTGTCATGGCGTCAAGCTCCTCGTCGGTGATGTCCTGCAGCTCCTCGCAGTAATACCGTGTAGCCCACATTCCCATCCTTTTGTATCCGTTGTCGAAGAATGCGGCAATCATTCTCGACACCACATACATCTTGTCTTCGGCGCGGTCGATGGCTTCCATGAATACTGGCATCGCCTCTTCCAGCCGGCGCTGCGCCAGCATTACGTATGCCCTGAGCACCAGTTTTTCAGAAATGTCCTCCGTCAGCGTGTCGGCTTTGTCCACCCACTCCAGCGCGTCGATGGCGTCGCCGCGTTCCAGCTCCAGAAACACCAGCTCCTCGCAAGCCTGGAACGCCGCGTCTCTGTCGCTTCCGTTCACAGCCATCTTTGCCAGTTTCACGGCTTTCTCTATCTCGCCTGTCGAGCGGTAGCACGCGGCGAGGTTTACGTATGCCAGCATGTCGTCGGGCACCATGGTGATGTATTGTGTAAACAGCTCTATAGCCTGTGCATATTCCTTCTGTTTCATCAGAATGCTGCCTTTCATGTGCAGATTGTCGGGATTGGCAGGCTTTATGGCGATGGCAAAGTCTATGCTTTTCAGTGCGTTTTCCATGTCTTCGCTGAAATAGTGTGCGCTTGCCAGCGCATACCATGTGCGTGCTGAGAACGGCTTCTTGTCAATCACCTTGTTGAATGCCTCAATACATTTCTTATAGTTCTGCAGTCCGAAGTTTATTCTGCCTATCAGCTCCTGCAGGTCGGCATTGTCAGAGCTGTCGGCGTTGTCAATCATTGCCAGCCACTCGTTGGCTTTCTCGAAATAGTTGCTTTCACACCATATATATGCCACGTCGGTGATGTAGTCCTGCATTATTTCGTCCTCAATCTCGTTGATGGTGTCTTTCAGGAAAGCGTCTGCTTTTTCATCTTCGCCGCGGGCTATCATAATCTCCGCTGCAAGATACACTGTCTCGGGGTCATCCTTGTCGGCAATGCTTGCGGCATATCTCTCTGCCTGCTCTATGTCGCCCGCCTGCAGCGCCTCTTTGGTCTTAAACACCAGTGGCAGCGTGGCTCCCGGTGTCAGGTCCAGGGCGAGGTCAATTGCCTCGTGTGCTTTGTCTACATCGCCGCAGAAGTTGTAGTAGTCGGCAATGTCGGTCAGGTCATCGGCTTCCATGAACGGTGTCTTGCCTTCTGCCAGACACCGTTCATAGTTTTCGAGTTTTTCCTTGAAATCGCTGCTTTCGAAGAAGCTTTCGTCTATTATCATCTTTTTTCTTCAGACTTTTTGGTTTTCTTGTTTTTATCCCTTCTTCCAGCTGTCCTTCAGCCCCACGGTCTTGTTGAACACGAGGTGCTGCGCGGTAGAGTCGGGGTCAACGTTGAAGTAGCCTATGCGCTGGAACTGCAGGTAGGTGAGTGCTGGCATGTCCTGCACAAATTTTTCTACATAGCAGTTGTTGAGCACGTGCAGCGAGTCGGGATTCATCATCTGCACCATTGCCTCCTTGGGCGTCATGCCCTCCTTCTGCAGTCGTGCCAGCTCGTCGCGCGGATTCTCCACCTTCCACAGGCGGTCGTACATTCTCACCTCGGCTGGCAGACAGTGGGCGCACGACAGCCAGTGCAGCGTGCCCTTCACCTTGCGGTTGGCTCCCTCCATGCCGCTCTTGCTTGTCGGGTCGTACTCGGCATATATCTCCTCTATCTCGCCAGCGTCGTTTTTCTTCACGCCAGTACACTTGATGATGTATGCGTTCTTCAGGCGCACCTCCTTGTCTATGCTCAGTCGGAAGAACTTCTTAGGCGCATCCTCCATAAAGTCGTCGCGCTCTATCCACAGCTCGCGGCTGAACTCTATCTTGTGTGTGCCTGCGGTCTCGTCCTCAGGATTGTTCACTGCTTCCATCTCCTCAACCTGTCCCTCGGGATAGTTGGTGATGATGAGCTTCACCGGGTTGATGACTGCCGACACTCGGGTGGCTCTCTGGTTGAGGTCCTCGCGCACTGCGCTCTCCAGCAGGCTGAACTCATTGAGCGCGTCGAAGGTGGTGTATCCAATCTTGTCTACAAACTTGCGGATGGACTCAGGTGAGTAGCCGCGGCGGCGGAATGCGCAGAGGGTAGGCATTCGCGGGTCGTCCCATCCAGACACCATCTTCTCGTTGACCATCAGCAGCAGGTTGCGCTTGCTCATCAGCGTGTAGTTCAGGTTCAGCTTGTTGAACTCATATTGGCGTGAGCGGTGGTCGCCAAGGTCCTCGCCCTTCTTCAGCCAGTCGATGAACAGGTCGTAGAGCGGACGGTGGGGCACAAACTCCAGAGTGCACAGCGAGTGGGTCACGCCCTCGAAGTAGTCGCTCTGTCCGTGGGCGAAGTCATACATCGGGTAAGCCTTCCACTTGTCGCCCGTGCGGTGGTGAGGAGTCTTCACTATGCGGTAGATTATAGGGTCGCGGAAGTGCATGTTGGGGCTTGCCATGTCAATCTTGGCACGCAGTACCATCGAGCCTTCTTCCAGCTCTCCGCTGTTCATCTTCTCAAACAGCTCCAGGTTCTCCTCTATGGGGCGGTCGCGGTAGGGACTGTTTGTTCCTGCCTGTGTGGGGGTGCCCTTCTGCTCGGCAATCTGCTCTGCTGTCTGCTCGTCTATGTAAGCCTTGCCCTCCTTTATCAGCTCCACGGCAAAGTCCCACAGCTGCTGGAAGTAGTCAGATGCGTAGTATTCGTTTGCCCAGTGGAATCCGAGCCACTTTATGTCTTCCTTAATAGCGTCCACATACTCCATGTCCTCCTTTGTGGGGTTGGTGTCGTCGAAGCGCAGGTTGCAGATGCCGTTGTATTTCTCTGCCATGCCGAAGTCGAGGCATATTGCCTTGGCATGTCCTATGTGCAGGTAGCCGTTGGGCTCAGGCGGGAATCGTGTCTGTACCCTTCCGTCGTTCTTGCCCTCGCTGAGATCCTTCACTACAATCTGTTCTATAAAATTCAAGCTTTTCTTTTCTTCGCTTGCCGTGCTTTTAATTTCTTCCATAATTAAAAAACTTTTGTTTTTGTATTGTTTAATTAATGGCTACAAAGGTACAAAAAAAAGTCAAGACCACCAACGTTTTGTCTGTTTATTTTTTATTAACTTACATTTTTTTGTCATCTCTCAATTTTGTTGTACGCTTTGTAAGCGAAATACGTCTCTAAATCGGCGATTCCCGTCTCTAAATCGCCGATTGGCGCTCGTAAATCGGCGATTTACGGGCATGAATCGCTGATTCATAATTTTGTTTTCGGGGGCACTTGGGGGCACTAGGGCAAGTGTTTTTCATAAATTCTCCTACGCGCGGGCGGGAAGGTCTACAGACGTTCCTGCCCGCGTGCGCGCGTAGGAGTTTTAAAACTGGCTGCCCAAGTGCCCCCAAGTGCCCCCAAGTGCCCCCCGAGGAAGTCAATCTTTATTCTTGTTTTTTCTGGTTTTACGTCAGGTACGTCAAGCAATTTTAGCATATGCGCGCGCGGGCAGGAACGTTCGCAAACCTTAACTCGCCCGCCCGCGCGTGAGTTTTATGAAAACCGCCTGACGTACTTGCCGTACCTGACGTAATGTCACGCGCAAAATGTACAATGTCGTGATTCTCTAATGTCCGAAAATCCAATAAATGTTAATGACTGCAAACTTTTATGCTCTTTCCTTCGCCATTTCGATAAAAAAGTGTACCTTTGCACCCGATTTCGGAAAGTCAGTGCTTAGGGGCTGACGGAATAGAGCAAGGAAGATTGGCAGAGTGATCGAATGCGCTGGACTCGAAATCCGGTATACCCCTTTCGGGTATCGGGGGTTTGAATCCCTCATCTTCCGCATAGAGAACAAATGCAGGTGAAGAGAATCTCTTCACCTGTTTTAGTAGTTACACCCGTGTAATAATTCAATGTGCAATCATGCAGATAAAAGTTACTTACCGCCGTACCTCGCGGCTCTCCATGCGCGTGTCGAAGACAGGCGACCTGCTTGTGTCGGCACCATACCATGTGCCAGAATCGGAAGTGGAGCAGTTTATCCGCAACAATGAGCTGTGGATAGTGAAGGCACTGGCGGCGAGAAAATCGCGTGAGGCGGCACGGCAGCAGTTTTATGACAGGCTGCCGCTTGCAGCCGCTTCTGAGCGCCGGCAGGCAGTTGAGCGGCTTGCGGCTATTGTTGAGCCGCTGATAGAACGGTATGAGCAGCTGATGAAGGTTGCACCAAGTGGCGTGCAGTACAAGAAGATGATTTCCAAGTGGGGAAGTTGCGACACCACCGCCCGGAAGCTCACCTTCAGCCTCTATCTGCTGTTGTTGCCGCCCCACTGCATCGAGCATGTCGTGGTGCATGAGCTTGCACACCTCATAGTGCCCAATCACGGGGCAAGGTTCTATGCCGTGATGGACAGATTTTTCCCTAAATGGCGTGAAGCCCGCCGCGAAACTGCGCAATGCTGTCAGGAAAACACGTAGCGATGGTGACATAATGGCATTAATTCTGTCAAAGTGTCTGATTTTCAGTGAATAATATTCTTTGGAATGGTGTTTGTGATAATATGTGGCAGAAACGAAATTAAAGACAAGGAGACAAAATTATGACAAACATGAATCAGCAGACAGACAACAACAACCGTCAGAATCTTGACCGCTTTGCCATCAATCTGGTAGGCAAGGCACAGGCGGGAAAGCTCGACCCCGTGGTGGGGCGTGACGATGAGATACGCCGTGTGCTCCAGATTCTGAGCAGGCGCACAAAAAATAATCCTATACTTATAGGTGAGCCGGGAACGGGAAAGACCGCCATCGTGGAGGGACTGGCAGGACGTATTGTGCGCGGCGACGTGCCCGAGAATCTGAAGGACAAGCAGCTTTATTCGCTCGACATGGGCGCCCTCGTTGCCGGTGCCAAGTATAAGGGTGAGTTTGAGGAGCGTCTGAAGGGCGTCATCAATGAAGTGGTGCAGAGCGACGGCAGGATAATCCTGTTTATCGACGAGATACACACGCTTGTGGGTGCCGGAGGAGGCGACGGAGCCATGGATGCCGCAAACATCTTGAAGCCTGCCCTTGCCCGTGGTGAGCTGCGCGCCATAGGAGCCACCACGCTCGACGAGTATCAGAAGTATTTTGAGAAAGACAAGGCTCTGGAGCGACGTTTCCAGACCGTGACCGTGGACGAGCCGGATGAGCTGAGTGCAATATCCATTCTGCGCGGACTGAAAGAGCGTTATGAGAACCACCACAAGGTGAGGATTCAGGACGATGCCTGTATTGCCGCCGTGCAGTTGTCGGAGCGATATATCAGCGACCGCTTCCTGCCCGACAAGGCTATCGACCTGATGGACGAGGCAGCAGCAAAACTGCGTATGGAGCATGACTCGGTGCCCGAGGAACTTGATGAGATAAGCCGCCGTCTGAAGCAGCTCGAAATAGAGCGCGAGGCGATAAAGCGTGAGAACGACAAGCCCAAGATTGCCCAGCTGGACAGTGACATCGCTGACTTGAAGAAGCGTGAGCGCGAGTATCGTCAGAAGTGGGAGGGTGAGCGTGCGCTGATAAACAAGATACAGTATGACAAGCAGCAGATGGAGCAGCTGAAGTTTGAGGCTGACCGTGCCGAGCGCGAGGGCAACTACGAGCGTGTGGCTGAGATACGCTACGGCAAGTTGAAGGATCTGGAGCGCGACATAGAGCAGGTGACGGCACAGCTGCGCAGCGCGCAGGGACCCGAGGCGATGGTGCGCGAGGAGGTGACCGCCGACGACATAGCCGAGGTGGTGAGCCGCTGGACTGGAATACCTGTAAACCGTATGATGCAGAGCGAGAGAGAAAAACTACTGCATCTGGAGGAGGAACTGCACCGCAGGGTGATTGGGCAGGACGAGGCGATAAGTGCCGTGAGCGATGCCGTGCGCCGCTCGCGTGCAGGCTTGCAGGACCCCAAGCGTCCTATAGCGTCGTTTATCTTCCTCGGTACCACGGGTGTGGGTAAGACCGAGCTTGCAAAGGCACTTGCCGAGTATCTGTTCAACGACGAGACGATGATGACACGTATCGACATGAGCGAGTATCAGGAGAAGTACAGCGTGAGCCGTCTCATTGGAGCGCCTCCGGGATATGTGGGCTACGACGAGGGAGGACAGCTGACTGAGGCAGTAAGGCGCAAGCCATACTCTGTAGTGCTGTTCGACGAGATTGAGAAGGCTCACCCCGATGTGTTCAACATACTGCTGCAGGTGCTCGACGACGGACGTCTGACCGACAACAAGGGGCGTACTGCAAATTTCAAAAACACCATCATCATCATGACCAGCAACCTCCGTCAGGAACAGCTGCGCCAGGTGATGCGCCCGGAGTTTCTCAACCGTATAGACGAGACCATAACCTTTACGCCGCTCGACAAGAAGGAGATAGCCGAGATTGTGAGACTGCAGATGAACAAGGTGCGCGCCATGCTGCTGCCGCAGGGCATAGAACTTGCCGTGACCGATGCCGCAATAGAGCAGCTCGCCACCGACGGCTATGACCCTGACTTCGGAGCACGTCCCGTGAAGAGAGCCATACAGCATTTGGTGCTCAACGACCTGAGCCGTAAGATTCTTGCCGACGAGGTGGACCGCACAAAGCCCATCACCGTGGATGCAAAGGACGGATTGCTGTGGTTTAGGAATTAAAAAAACATAATATTTCACTGATTTAACAAACTTTATGTGGGAGAGTTTCTTTTTTCTCACATAAAGTTTGTAACTTTGTACGGTGTTTTGTGGAGCGCGTAGCGTTTCCTGCATTATTAAATCAGAAATAATAATAAAAAATATTTTGAATACGGTTATGAAGAAACAGATTGTGTTTGGCGCAGCATTATGCGTTGCAATGGCATTTGTAAGTTGTAAATCAAGTGAGAGCGCCTATAAGAAGGCATACGAGAAGGCTAAGGCACAGGAGGCTGTGCAGCAGGCTCCCGTGGTGGAGGAGACTCCTGTTGTGGCTCCGCTCCAGCAGGCTCCGGTTAATGATACAAAGGTTGTGGACAACGGCGACAATGTGCCTGTTCGTCAGGAGAGTGTGGCTGTGGTCAGCGGCAGCGGACTGAAGAACTTCAGCGTGGTGGTTGGCTCGTTTGGCTTGCTCAGCAATGCAGAGGGTCTGCAGCAGCGCCTGAAGGACAGCGGTTACGATGCGCAGATTGTGAAGAACAACGACCGCAACATGTACCGCGTGGTGGCTTCAACATTTGCCGACAAGGCTTCGGCTGTTCAGAGCCGTGACGCTCTGCGCTCACAGTATCCGGACGCATGGTTGCTCAGCGGCAAATAATAGTAAGTCTGAAAGGTGTGTATTATACCCGCCAATGAGGATATTGTCAATAGACTACGGTAAGAAACGTACAGGTATAGCAGTGACTGACCCTCTGCAGATTGTTGCAGGAGGGTTGGTCACTGTTGCCACACATACGCTGTTCGACTTTCTCAAGGACTATGTCAGCCGTGAGCAGGTGGAGCGGATAGTGATAGGCAAGCCCATGCAGCCAAACGGGCAGCCAAGTGAGAATTTCCAGAGGGTGGAGCAGTTTGTAAACCGCTGGCGCAAGGCTATGCCTGAGATACCGATAGAATACTACGATGAGCGGTTCACTTCAGTGCTTGCCCATCAGGCAATGATTGACGGCGGACTTAGAAAAAAGGCGCGTCAGGACAAGGCGCTGGTCGACGAGATAAGCGCCACTATTATCCTGCAGGACTATATGAGGTCGCGCGGAATTTAGCTATGGAGCGTGGTACACGCCTTTGAGAAGTAAAAAATACGAAATAAAAAATACAAGATGATATTACCAATTTACACATACGGACAGCCGGTGTTGAGAAAGGTTGCCCAAAACATTACTAAGGACTACCCGCAGTTGCAGCAGCTCATTGCCGACATGTGGGAGACGCTTGCCGACAGCGAGGGCATAGGACTTGCTGCACCGCAGATAGGCAAGGACATACGGCTGGTGGTGATCGATCTCGATGTGCTGAAGGATGACATGCCTGAGTATGACGGCTTCCGCAAGGTGTTCATCAACGCTGAGATATTGGAGCGTGACGATGAGGAGACGATAACCACTGAGGAAGGGTGTCTCAGTCTGCCGGGCATACATGAGAAGGTGACGCGCCCGACGCGCATTCACGTGAAATATGAGGACGAGAACTTTGAACCCCACGATGAGTGGGTGGACGGCTATCTGGCTGTGGTGATGCAGCACGAGTTTGACCATCTCGACGGCAAGATGTTCATCGACCGCATCTCGCCTCTGCGCAAGACACTGATAAAGAACAAGCTGAAGTCGCTGCTGCAGGGACGGTTCCGCTGTGCATACAAGACAAAGCTGCCGCCGGTAAAGAGATAAAGGGCATAGGGTAGGGCAATGCCCTACTTGATTTTTATTTATGGAGAAGTACTTTTAAGGTAAAAAAGAATGTTCAGGAGAATAACAGCATTAATAATCCTTATGGTTTCGGCGGTGGCTGCCTTTGCGCAGTTCAACACCGACAGGCTGATACAGATAGGGCGCTCTGCGCTCTATTATGAGGATTATGTGCTGTCAATACAGTACTTCAATCAGGCTATCAATGCCAAGCCGTATCTTTATGAGCCGTGGTATTTCCGTGCCATAGGCAAATATTATCTCGATGACTTTGCTGGAGCGGAAGCTGACTGCACAGAGGCAATGAACCGCAACCCGTATGTTGTGGGAGTGTATGAGCTGCGCGGACTGGCGCGCATTCAGCAGGAGAAGTTTGCCGGGGCTGTGGAGGACTACACCAAGGCTCTGCGTTTTGCGCCCGACAACCAGAATCTGTGGCACAACCGCACGCTCTGCCGCATACAGCAGAAGGATTATGCCGCAGCACATGCCGATCTCGACACCATGCTCACCAAATGGAGCCGCTATGCACGCGGCTATGCCATGCGTGCCGATGTGTATGTGCAGCAGAAGGATACAGCCAATGCCGAGAAAGCATTGGAGAAAAGCTGTGAGATAGATCCTTACAACACCCATACTTGGACTGCCCGCAGCTATATAGCCTTGGGACAGCGTAAATGGAAAGATGCCGATGAGTATCTCAGCAAGGCTATTCATCTGAATCCCAAGCTGTCTGTGAACTATATCAACCGTGCGCTGGCAAGGGTGAACATGAACAAGCTGCGCGGGGCAATGGCTGACTATGACATGGCGCTCGATGTGGACCCGAACAATTTTCTTGCGCACTATAACCGCGGATTGCTCCGTGCTCAGGTAGGCGATGACAACCGTGCCATCACCGACTTTGACTTTGTGCTGAGGCTGGAGCCGGATAACATCATGGCTCTATATAACCGTGCCCTGTTGCTCGACAATACGGGAAATCTGCGTGGGGCAATACGCGACTATTCAAAGGTGATAGACGAATTTCCGAATTTTTGGGTTGGCTTACAGGCAAGGGCAAGATGCTACCGCCGGCTGGGCATGACGAAACAGGCGGAAGCCGACGAATTTAGAGTGTACAAGGCGCAGCTCTACAAGCATCTGTATGGCACACAGCCGCGTTTGAACAAGGCGCAGTTGCGCAAGCGCAGCGATATTGACCCCGATAAATATAATCAGCTGACAGTGGCTGACGAGCAGGAGGTGCAGACTGAATATTCCAACGAATACCGCGGTAAGGTGCAGAACCGCAAGGTGGCTGTGGAGTTCCTTCCTATGTATGAGCTGTCGTTTGAGGAGCAGAAAAGCGACGGGGTGCGCGAACATACTGCATACAGCCGTACCGTGGACGAGTTTAACCGCCAGAACACGGCATTCAAAGACTTACATATATATATAAGGTGTGACGGTGCTACTCTCGACGAGGCTAAGACCCGCCGTTATTTCAATACTCTCGATACCCTGAGCATGGGCATACAGCGTGCCAAGACAATGAAGGAAGCCATGCCGCTGTTGCTTTGCAGGGCAATAACCTACTCTGTGATTCAGAATTTCGACGGGGCTGTGGACGACCTCTATAATTATATTCAGATTGACAGCACTTCTTCGCTTGCATTCTGGCAGCGTGCTGTATGTCAGCAGAAGATGAACCGCTTCGATGCGTCGCAGGGCACCGATGTGGGAATGAAGACCGCCAATGTGCTGAGCGACCTCACCGAGGCAATAGCCCTCGACCCCTCATCGCCATATCTCTATTACAACCGCGGCAATGTGTATGTGGAGCGCATTGACTATCAGCACGCCGTTGCCGACTACAACAAGGCGATAGAGCTTGACCCTAATCTGGCGGAGGCATATTTTAACCGCGGGCTCGCCCTTGTGCGTATGAAAAAGGCTCAAGAGGGCATCGCCGACCTCAGCAAGGCTGGTGAACTGGGTATATATAAGGCGTATAGCGTGATAAAGACGGTACAGGCTGAGTTGGCAAAATAGCGGGTAAAGGGAATAGGGCAAATAAGGCCAATATGACCCATCCCCCAATAACAACCGCTTATTACCGATAAGGGAAGCCATAAAGGTGCGCTCGTATGAGCAGTTTTTATTTAATAGCCACCATTATTTCAGCTCAAGCTCTAACTGACAGTTTGGGGTAAGAATTACGTTTCCTTCGTAAGATGGCATAGAAGGATTGTAATTTCCGTAGTAATCAGAGCGATACACTTTCAGATGATAATTGCTGTATGAAAGATTGGAAAGATTGAAACTCACATCATAGTTGCAGATGCAGTCTGCCTCCATTGACGGGTCTTCTATAAAAGGAGTCAGAATGATTGTTATCACGTTTTCTTGAGAGTCAATCTGTGGGCGTATTTCCCTTACACCGCAATTTTCCTTTATGTCTGTTATTTTTAAATTTACAATGCCTTTTGCATCGGCAGAGATTGTCATTTTTGTGGTCTTTCCCATTTCATTTTGATAGAAGTCAGGACGACTTTCTTTTGCTGACAACGAAGCCTTGCAGCCTGTATTTACAAGATTGTTCAGCCTTACAGGAACTGTCACATTTTGCTCTGATGAGCAGGAAAACAGTGCAAGAGACATCATTAATGTACTGCCAATAAAAGTTTTTTTCATAAGTCTTTGTTTTATATATTAATATATGTATTTACTCTGCAAAGATAACGTGTTTTTCTGACAAAGTGTTGAATTTGATGTTAAAAATGCAAAATACCGACATTTTTTTATTTAAAGGTGTATAAAAATACAATTTGTTCCAAAATGACAGAAATATGGCAAAATATTTTGCAGTTTGAAATATTTTTTGTAACTTTGCATAGTAAATTGAAAATTACCTAAAGACGATGAAAGAAAAAAGACTTTTGTTAGGCGACGAGGCTGTGGCGCTCGGAGCATTGCACGCTGGACTGTCGGGCGTGTATGCCTATCCCGGCACGCCCTCGACCGAAATAACCGAATTCATACAAGGCAATAAGCTGGCGCAGGAGCGGGGAGTACACTCACGCTGGTGTACAAACGAGAAGACCGCCATGGAGGCGGCTCTCGGAATGAGCTATGCGGGCAAACGGGCATTGGTGTGCATGAAGCATGTGGGCATGAACGTGTGTGCCGACGCTTTTGTGAACAGTGCCATAACGGGAGTGAACGGAGGACTGGTGGTGCTTGCCGCCGACGACCCTTCGATGCACTCGTCGCAGAACGAGCAGGACTCAAGGTTCTATGCCAAGTTTGCGATGATTCCCGTGCTGGAGCCCTCCAGCCAGCAGGAGGCTTACGACATGATGGCAGATGCCTTCCGTCTGTCGGAAGAGCTGAAGACTCCCGTGATGATGCGCATTGTCACCCGACTGGCACACTCACGTGCTGCCGTTGAAGTGGGCGAAGCCATCACAGCCACGGCACTGCCCGTGGTAGAGGACAAGAGCTGGGTGTTGCTGCCGGCAATAGCGCGACGCCAGTATCAGAAGCTCATCGACAAACAGCCGATGATGGAGAAAGCAGCCGAGGAGTCGCATTATAACAAAATGGAGCATGCCGCCGGCAGTAAGCTCGGCGTGATTGCCTGCGGCATAGCCTATAACTATGTGATGGAGGCTGGCGCAGAAGGGATAAACGTGCTGAAGGTGTCGCAGTATCCGCTGCCCGAGGCACAGATAGAGCAGTTGGCTGCCGGGAGCGGGGCAATTCTCGTGGTGGAGGACGGACAGCCCGTGGTGGAGCAGGCAGTGAGGGCGCTTGTGGGCAAGGACTATAAGGTTATGGGGCGTCTCACAGGCGACCTGCCGCGCACAGGCGAGCTTACTCCCGACAATGTGGCTGCCGCACTGGGCAAGCCCACGGCACCGGTGTTTGAGGCATCAAAGATTGTGGCACCGCGCCCGCCGCAGCTCTGTCCGGGATGCGGACACCGTGACGTGTACACCGCGCTCAACAAGGTGGCTGCCGAATATCCCGGCGCGCGCATTTTCGGCGACATAGGCTGCTACACGCTTGGCGCATTGCCTCCCTATCAGTCGATAGCATCGTGCGTGGACATGGGAGCATCGATAACAATGGCGAAGGGAGCCGCCGACGCAGGACTGTTTCCGGCAATTGCCGTGATAGGCGACTCCACGTTCACCCACTCGGGAATGACGGGACTGCTTGATGCCGTGAACGACCAATCGAACATAACCGTGGTTATCTCCGACAACCTGACAACAGCCATGACGGGCGGTCAGGACTCGGCAGGCACATCGAAGTATGAAGCCATCTGCACAGGACTGGGCGTGGAGCCGGAGCACGTGAGGGTGGTTGTGCCACTGCCCAAGAACATGGACGAGATAACACGCATCATCCGCGAGGAGATAGAGTACAGGGGCGTGAGCGTGATAATACCGCGCCGCGAATGTATACAGACACTCAGAAGACACAAGAAACAATGAAAAAGGACATAATACTTTGCGGTGTGGGAGGACAGGGCATCCTCTCCATCGCCACCATCATAGGAGAGGCAGCCACCAAAGCCGGCATTCACCTGAAACAGGCTGAGGTGCACGGCATGAGCCAGCGCGGTGGCGACGTGCAGAGCAACCTGCGACTGTCGACCGAAGAAATCCACTCCGACCTGATAGCCCTGGGCAGCGCCGACCTCATCATCTCAATGGAGCCGATGGAGGCTCTGCGCTATCTGCCTTATCTTGCGGAGAACGGCACAGTGGTGACATCTTCTCAGCCGTTTGTGAACATTCCCAACTATCCCGACGAGGCGGTGGTGAGGGCAGAGCTTGAGGCGCTGCCACACGTGGCGATGCTCCCGATAGAGGACCTTGCCAAGGAGAACAACATGCCGAAGTCGGCAAACGTGATTCTGCTGGGAATGGCAGCGCGCTATCTCGACATTCTCTCTGCCGACGAGCTGAGAGCCGCCGTTGCCCGTGTGTTTGAGCGCAAGGGCGAGGCTGTGGTGAGTGCAAACATGAAGGCTTTTGAGCTGGGACTAAAAGGATAAAGAGACGATGAAGATATTCAGCGATGAGTTGCTCCGAGAGGCATGTGAGGAAATGCACGTGGCAGACGTGGAGCACGCCACCATTGGCGAGGTGCTCCTTGTGGCACAGTATCTTGAGCAGAAAACCGGCATTCCGTTTATACGCATGGACCAGGGCTCACCCGGACTGACTGTAAACAAATACGGAGTGGAGGCTGAGAAGCGCGCACTGGACAGGGGAGTGGGCTCGCAATATCCTGCCGCCGCAGGAATAACCGAGCTGAAGGATGCTGCCTCGGAGTTTGTTAAGGCTTTTGTAAATATTGACATTTCAGCCCGCGCCTGTATTCCCACAACGGGAAGCGTGGCGGCATCGTTTGCGGCGTTCATAGCCTGCACACAGCGCATACCGGGCAAGGACAAGGTGCTGTTTATCGACCCGGGATTCCCCATACAGAAGTCGCAGCTGCGAGTGCTCGGAATAGAGTGGAAGGAGTTTGACGTGTACAGTTACCGTGGTGAGGCTATCCGTGGAAAACTGGAGGAGGAAATGGCAGACGGCACCGTTGCCGCCATAGTGTATTCAAACCCTAACAATCCGGCATGGACATGCCTGGAGGAGGACGAGCTGCGGATTATAGGCGAGCTTGCCACCAAGTACGACGCTGTGGTGTGCGAGGACCTGGCATACTTCTGTATGGACTACCGCCGCGACCTGAGCCACCCCTATGAGCCGCCGTATGTGCCCACAGTGGCACGCTACACCGACAACTACATCCTGATGCTGTCGTCGTCGAAGATATTCTCGTATGCGGGACAGCGTGCCGCGCTTGCCTGTATCTCCGATGTGCTGTTCGACCGCCATTTCCCAGCGCTCGCCGCACGTTATCACGATGCAGGAGTATTCGGACCAACCTTCACCGCATCCATACTTTATATGATTACGAGCGGATGCACGGCATCCACACAGTATGGCTACGCCGAGATGCTGCGCCTGTCGTGCGAGGGAAAGATAAACTTTGTGGAGGACACACGGGAATATGAGCGCCGAGCCAACAGGATGAAGAAGATATTTACCGACAACGGTTTCCACATTGTCTACGACCATGACGTGACGCAGGCGGTGGGCGACGGCTTCTTCTTCACCATAGGCTATGGCAACATGACCGGCGGCAAGCTCCTGAAAGAGCTGCTCAGCTATGGGGTGTCGTCGATAAATCTCTCCACCACGGGCAGCATGCGCGATGGAGTGAGAGCCTGCGTGTCGAGAATGCGCGACGAGCTTTATCCCGTGATGCAGGAGAGAATGAAAGCATTTAATGAAGATCACAAATTATGAATTGAATAAAATGTATTGGAATCCTACCAAAGAATGTATGAGCCGCGACGAGATGAGCGAGCTCCAGGGACGAAGGTTGCACAAGGTTGTTGACTATGTGTATCACAACGTGCCGTTCTACCGCAACAAAATGCAACAGATGGGCATTGAGCCCGACGATATCCTCACGATAGAGGATATTACGAAGCTGCCGTTCACAACCAAGCAGGACCTGCGCGACAACTATCCGTTCGGGCTGCAGGCGGCTCCGCCAAGCGAGATAGTGAGAATACACGCTTCGAGCGGCACCACGGGAAACCCCACCATTGTGGGCTACACCCGTAAGGACATCGGAGTGTGGAGCGAGTGCATGGCGAGATGTCTCACCGCATACGGCATTACCCGCAAGGACACATTCTCCGTGTCATACGGCTACGGACTGTTTACAGGTGGCTTGGGCGCACACTACGGAGTGGAGAACCTCGGAGCCACGGTGGTGCCTGCTTCTACGGGAAACACCGAAAAGCATCTCAAACTCATACGTGACCTTGGTATCACGGGCATCGCCTGCACACCGTCGTATGCCCTGCACCTTGCCGAGACAATGGACAAGATGGGCATAAAGAAGGAGGACATAAAACTGCGTGTGGGTGCCTTCGGTGCCGAGCCTTGGACCGACAACATGCGCAAGGAGATAGAGGAGCGACTGGGACTGGACGGATATAATCTGTACGGACTCTCTGAGATTATGGGACCGTCGGTGTCATACGAATGTGAGGAGAAGCACGGCAGCCATATCAACGAAGACCATTTCTTCCCGGAGATTATCAATCCTGAGACGCTGGAGCCAGTGCCCATGGGACAGCACGGCGAGCTGGTGTTCACAACGCTCACCAAGGAGGGTATGCCCGTGCTGCGTTATCGCACGCGCGACCTCTGCTCACTCATGCCCGGCACCTGTCCGTGCGGACGCACCAATGTGCGCATGACTCCAATCATGGGACGCTCGGACGACATGCTCATAATCAGGGGCATCAACGTGTTCCCGTCGCAGGTGGAGAGTGTTATCCTGTCTACCAAGGAGTTTGAGCCGCAATATCATCTTGTGGTTGACCGTGTGGACAATCTCGACCGCCTGACTGTGATGGTGGAGGTACGCGACGAGTATCTCACCGATGTGCTGCCCGACCTCGCAAAACTGGAGCAGATGCTTGCCGAGAAGCTCAAGAACGTACTGTCGATACGTGCCAAAATCAAGCTCATGCCTAAGGGAAGCATCGAGCGGTCGCAGGGCAAGAGTAAGCGCGTGACCGACAACCGTGTGCTGAAATAAGGCAGGATAGGAGAGTGTTTAAGTGAAAGTATAACTTTAATTGTTTATAGATATGAATATAAAACAGTTATCAGTTTTTATAGAAAACAAATCGGGCGCATTGCTGCGCGTATTCGAACTCCTGAAGGAGGCAAACATTCAACTTGTGGCAACGACCATTGCTGACACCATGGACTACGGCATCTGCCGCATAATCTGCAACGAGCCGCAGCGTGCATACGACATGCTGAAGGAGGCTGGGGTGAGCGTTGCGCTCAACGATGTGTTTGCCGTGGAGCTTGACAACCGTCCCGGTTCGGCTGCCGACGCCATTTCCTTGTTTGCCAAGGAAGGCATCGACCTGACTTACCTCTATACGTTCCTGTTTCAGGGCAAGGGGATATTGATATTCCGCACCAACGACCGTCCGCGTGCTCAGGAGATTATCGAGGCTAACGGGCTTAGGGATGTAACGCTTTAACTGTGTTCAGTGTTGAGTGACTGATGTTCAGTAATTAGTGATTAATTTTCACAGCTTGGCGTGAAAGGAAGTGTGACTCCTTCTTTGCGGTAGCCGCTGGCAGTGAATACAGCAAGCAGGTGCCCTTCGTCGTCGGTAATTCTTACCTCGCCGTAGGGCATCTTTTTGTGGTCTACTATCTCGCGCGCCTCTGCCCAAATGCAGCCTTTGCTGGCAGGACGCAGGAAAGTGATGTTTGCCGACGTGGTGACGGTGAGCGTGCCGTGGCTGTTCATGCAGGCGGCAAGGGCAAGGTCGGCAAGGGTGAAATATGCACCTCCCTGACAGGCACCGCCGGCGTTAAGATGGCTTGGCGTGAGCAGCAGGCGCGCCTTGGCATAGCCCGCGCCCACATCTACAAGTTCTACGCCGTTTTCGGTTGCAAAGCGGTCGTTTTTGAAAAATTCTTTTATATCCATGCTTTTAGTGTTCAGTGTTTAGCTGGCATTGGTAAACAATTCAGTCGGCATCGTTAAGTACCGGAAATTTTGTTCTGAATGCTGCAAGTGCTTCAAGGTCAAGTTCAGCTGTTGCCGCGCATTCCTCGTTCAGGGTGCAGGCTGCAAGCGTGTTGCCGTAGGCATCGAGTATTACCGATGCTCCGCAATAGTCGTTGCCGGGGTCTTTACCCACCCGGTTTACGCCTATTACAAAAGCTTGGTTCTCAATGGCTCGTGCCATGAGCAGCGTGCTCCATGCCTTAACCCTTACCGTAGGCCATGATGCTACGTAGATGGCAATGTCGTAGCGGTCATGATTGCTGTTGCGCGAAAAAGTAGGGAAGCGCAAGTCGTAGCACACCTGCAACAATATTCTCGCCCCACGGAACTCTACTGTCACACGGTTGGCACCAGCCGTGAAATGCTTATGCTCACCGCCGAATGTAAATAGATGATGCTTGTCGTAATACTCATAATGCCCGTCGGGATATACGAAATAGAAACGGTTACGGTAACTGCCATTAACATCGGTGGCAACGCTGCCACAGACAGCCGCGTTGAGACGCGCCGCCATTTGCTGCATCCACTTTAGCGAAGAGCCGTCAGTCTCTGCTATACCTTCAGGATGAGTGGCAAATCCTGTCGACCACATTTCAGGCAGCACATAAATGTCGCTTCCCTGCTCTGCAATAAGCGCTTGCTCTGCCCGCTGCCGGTTATCCTCGGGCTTTGCCCAAAGAATATCCCGTTGTAATATCGTTACTTTCATTTTATTATTCATTTATGTTATTATGCTGAGATGATCCCTCAAACACCATAAGGTAATCGCAATATAGCTTGTTCTTACTTACTCTTTATTCTGCAAAGTTACAAATAAGTGAGCAAAAAACAAAATCTTTTTGTGCTTTTAGCTACTTTTAACATGCAAAATGTTTGGACTTTCAAAAAAAAACAGTACCTTTGCACCGTTTTTCTGAAACACATTCAATTTTAAGGTTGGTTCGGTAGCTCAGTTGGATTAGAGCAACGCCCTTCTAAGGCGTGGGTCTTGGGTTCGAACCCCAACCGAATCACAGGTATCACGCATCAATCTGTTGACTATCTACAGGTTGATGCTTTTTCATTCCTCTCAACTGGTCACAATCTATAAGAATAGTCATTTACTATTGTTCGTCAGATTATACATATTGTAAGCATTTTTTTTATTTGTTTTATGATAATACATGCAAAACGCAGTACTTGTAAATGTAAAGATAAATAACTTTGTGCTGTGATGCGTAAATCAACGAATTGGAGTTCTAAATCAACGAATTGGAGTTCTAAATCAACGAATTGGAGTTCTAAATCAACGAATTGGAGTTCTAAATCAACGAATTAGAGTTCTAAATCAACGAATTAGAGTTCTCTGTTCAAAATAAAAAAAACATTAAAAATGCTCTCTTTATTTTGATTTGTCCTCGTTTATTCGTAACTTTGTGCGGTTTTTTGATTTTTAGCAATGGACAATAGCACAAAGAAGGCAGTGAGAGACATTCTCACCAACTATCTTGAGCGTAATAACCACCGCAAAACACCTGAGCGTTATGCCGTGTTGGATGCCGTTTACGACATTAACGGGCATTTCACTATGGATGAGTTGGGGCGACGTCTCGCCGAGGATTCAAAGTTCCCGGTGAGCCGTGCTACACTTTATAATACCATGCGGCTGTTGGTGGAACTGCAACTTGTGGCGCGCCACAGATTTCAGGGGGAGACCTGCTACGAGGCGTGTTATGCCGACAGCAATCATAATCATATTATTTGTACGCATTGTGGCAGGGTGGAGGAGCTGCAGTCGCCTGAAATATCCGATTACATCGCAAAAATCAACACTCCCAATTTTCGTAAAGACGGTTTTGCACTATATATATATGGTGTATGCAGCGACTGCCAAAGCCGAATATCAGAGAAAGATAATACAAAAACGATAAATGACAATGAACAAAGGAAAGATTGATGCCCTGTTAGGCATCGTGTTTGGTGACGAAGGTAAAGGTAAGGTTGTAGACGTGTTCACACCGCGCTATGATGTTGTGGCACGCTTCGCCGGTGGTCCTAACGCTGGCCACACCATCATTTTCGAGGGCAAGAAATTTGTGCTCCGCTCAATTCCTTCGGGCATCTTTGCAGAAGACAAGGTAAACATCATCGGAAACGGATGCGTGATTGCTCCCGACCTCTTCATGCTTGAGGCAAAAGAGCTTGAAAACGCCGGCTACTCGCTGAAGAACCGCCTGCACATTTCCAAGCGTGCGCATCTCATCCTGCCTACCCACCGTGTGCTCGACCGTGCATACGAGGCAGCAAAGGGCAAGGCAAAGGTGGGCACGACAGGCAAAGGCATCGGTCCTACTTACAGCGACAAGGCAAGCCGCATAGGTTTGCGCGTGGGCGACATCCTGGAGAACTTCGAGGAGAAATATGCCAAGCTGAAGGCACGCCACGAGCAGATTCTCAGAGACTTGAACTATACCGACTATGATATCACCGAGGAGGAGAAGCAGTGGATGGCAGGCGTAGAGTATATGCGCGGCTTCCAGCTCACCGACACAGAGATTGAGATAAACAAGCTGTTGGCAGAGGGCAAGAACGTGCTGGCAGAGGGTGCACAGGGCACAATGCTCGACATCGACCACGGAACTTATCCGTTTGTGTCGTCAAGCAACACTACATCGGGCGGCGTATGCACCGGTCTCGGCGTTGGTCCTACCGCAATCCGCGACGTATATGGAATATTCAAGGCTTACTCTACACGTGTAGGCTCAGGTCCGTTCCCTGTGGAGCTGTTCGATGAAACCGGCGATACCCTGCGCGAAATCGGTCACGAGTATGGAGCAGTGACAGGCCGTAACCGCCGCTGCGGATGGGTTGACCTTGTGGCTCTGAAGTATGCCATCATGGTAAACGGCGTTACAAAGCTCATCATGATGAAGAGCGATGTGCTTGACACTTTTGAGACAATAAAGGTTTGCACAGCCTACAAGCGCGGCAATGAGGTGATGACCGACATGCCGTTTGAGACAGAGGGTTGCGAGGCTGTTTACACAGAGCTGCCGGGATGGAAGACCGACCTCACAAAGATGACAAGCGAGGCTGAGTTTCCACAGGCATTCAAGGACTACATCGCATATCTTGAGAAGGAACTGGAGACTCCTATCACCATTCTCAGCGTAGGTCCCGACCGTGCACAGACAATTGAGAGATAGTTGAAAATGAAGAATGAAGATGAAACCAAGTATACCCAAGGGAACGCGCGACTTCTCGCCAATGGAGATGGCGAAGCGCAACTATATATTCAACACCATAAAAGAGGTGTATGCCATGTATGGCTTTCAGCAGATAGAGACTCCAGCAATGGAGACTCTCCAGACGCTGATGGGCAAATATGGCGAAGAAGGCGACAAACTGCTGTTCAAGGTACTCAACAGCGGCGATTATCTCAATAAAATCAGCGATGAGGAACTTTCTGAGCGCAACTCTCTGCGCATGGCGTCAAAACTGTGTGAGAAGGGATTGCGCTACGACCTCACGGTGCCGTTTGCCCGCTATGTGGTGATGCACCATGAAGAGCTGCAGCTGCCTTTCAAGCGTTATCAGATACAGCCCGTGTGGCGTGCCGACCGTCCGCAGAAGGGACGCTACCGCGAGTTCTATCAGTGTGACGCCGACGTTGTGGGCAGCAACTCACTGCTCAACGAGGTGGAGCTGATGCAGATTGTGGACACAGTGTTCACACGCTTCGGCATACGTGTTCAGATAAAAATAAACAACCGCAAGATTCTCACTGGCATTGCCGAGACCATTGGTGCAGCCGACAAGATAGTCGATATCACCGTTGCCATTGACAAGCTCGACAAGATAGGACTTGACAACGTGAACGAGGAACTGAGAAACAACGGTCTGTCGGAAGAGGCTATAGAAAAGCTTCAACCAATACTTAAGATGGAAGGCTCTAACGACGAGAAACTCAATGTGATAGCATCAGTACTTGCCGCAAGTGAGACGGGATGCAAGGGAGTGGAGGAGACCCGTTTCATCCTTGACACACTGAAGGCTACAGGTTTGAACAACGAGATACAGCTCGACCTCACTCTGGCACGCGGACTGAACTACTACACTGGTGCCATCTTTGAGGTGAAGGCACTTGACGTACAGATAGGCAGCATTACCGGAGGCGGACGCTATGATAACCTCACAGGAATATTCGGTTTGCCGGGCTTGTCGGGAGTTGGAATCTCGTTTGGTGCCGACCGTATCTACGACGTTCTCAATACACTTGAACTTTATCCTGAGAATGCGTTGTGTACCACACAGTTATTGTTTATTAACTTCGGCGAGAAGGAGACAGCCTACTGTATGCCGTTAGTGGCAAAGGCACGCAACATGGGAATACGCACTGAGATGTATCCCGATGCCGTGAAGATGAAGAAGCAGATGAGCTATGCCAATGCCAAGGGAATAGGCTTTGTGGCTCTTGCCGGCGAGAACGAGATGAGCGAAGGCAAGATAACCTTGAAGAATATGACAACGGGCGAGCAGAAGCTGATTGGCATCGATGAATTGGGCGAAAATATTCTTTAATGACTGAGAAGATTATCTTAGGTATCGACCCCGGTACAAACATCATGGGGTACGGACTGATAAAAGTTACGGGAAACAAGGCGGAGATGATGACCATGGGTGTCATTGACTTGCGCAAGTTTCCCGATGCCTATATGAAGCTCGGCCATATTTTTGAGCGTGTCACAAGTATCATCGACACGTGGCTGCCCGATGAAATGGCGATTGAAGCGCCGTTTTTCGGCAAGAACGTGCAGTCGATGCTGAAGCTCGGCAGGGCGCAGGGCACAGCCATCGCCGCCGCCGTACACCACAGTGTGCCCATTCATGAGTATGCTCCGCTGAAGATAAAGATGGCTATCACGGGTAACGGCTCCGCATCGAAAGAGCAGGTTGCGGGAATGTTGCAGCGCCTGCTGAACCTGAAGGACAGCGACATGTGTGACTTTATGGATGCCACCGACGCCTTGGGCGCTGCATATTGCCACTTCCTCCAGATGAACCGCCCCGAAAGCACAGCCCATTACCGTGGTTGGAAGGATTTTGTAAATAAGAATCAGAGCAGGGTGAAACAGTAGGACAATAAGTTAATAAACTAACCAACCCTTAAAACTAATTAGAATAATGAAAAGAACAGTATTGACAATGACTTGTGTCTGCGTAAACTTAATGCTTATGGCGCAGACAACAGTGAAGCCTGCCATTCCACGTGATGCAAAAATGGAGGCAAAGATTGAAAAGACTCTTGCAAAGATGAGTCTTGACGAGAAAATCGGACAGATGCTTGAGCTGAATCTTGATGTGATGGGAACAATGGACTGGAACAAGGGTGTGTGGACTCTCAATGAAACCATGCTCGACACCCTGATTTCAAAGTACAAGGTAGGCTCCATCCTCAATGCTCCGGGCACACGTGCCGCCACCGTTGAGCAATGGCAAGGGTGGATTAGGCTGATTCAGAAGAAGTCGATGAAATACATGGGCATTCCTGACATTTATGGGCTCGACCATAACCATGGAGTGACCTATACCCAAGGCGGCACACTCTTTCCACAACCCATTAACCTCGGTGCATCGTTCAACACTGAGCTTGCTCGGCAGATGGCAGAGGTAACGGCATACGAAAGTCGTGCTGCTAACTGTCCATGGGTGTATAATCCAGTGCTCGACCTTGGACGCGATCCGCGCTGGAGCCGTATATGGGAGAGCTTTGGTGAGGATGCCATAGTCAATTCCCGTATGGCGGAGGCTGAAGTGAAGGGATATCAGGGCGATAATCCCAATAATATAGATAAGTATCACGTGGCAACAAGTGTGAAACACTATATGGCATACGGTGCTCCGTGGACAGGCAAGGACCGTACTCCAGCCTATCTTTCGCCGGCTATGCTCCGCGAGAAATATTTTGAGCCGTTCAAGGCGGCAATTCAGGCAGGAGCACTGACCATCATGGCAAACTCCGCCAGCATCAACGGGGTGCCAGTGCATGCCAGCTATGAATACCTGACGAAATGGCTAAAAGAAGATTTGAACTGGGACGGAATGATTGTCACAGACTGGGCTGACATCAACAATCTCTATCAGCGTGAGCGCGTGGCAAAAGACAAGAAGGATGCCATACGTATTGCCATCAACGCCGGCGTTGACATGTCAATGGATCCATACAGCGTGGATTTCTGTATTCTGCTCAAGGAACTTGTGAACGAGGGTAAGGTTTCAATGACCCGTATCGACGATGCCGTGCGCCGTATTCTCCGTGTTAAATACCGTCTCGGTCTGTTCGATACGCCTAACACAGGCGGCAAGGGCTACGAGAAGTTTGGCTCTGATGAGTTTGCACAAAAGGCACTCCATGCAGCCGAGGAAACGGAGGTTCTGCTGAAAAACGAAAATAACATCCTGCCATTGGCAAAAGGAAAGAAAATTCTGCTCACGGGACCTAACGCAAACCAAATGCGCTGCCTGAACGGAGGATGGAGCTACACATGGCAGGGCTCACGGGCTGAAGACCTGGCTGTGAAATACAACACAATCTACGAGTCGCTCTGCAATAAGTTCGGCAAGGAGAATATCGTGCTGGAACAAGGCGTGACATACAATGAGCAGGGACAATATTGGGAAGAGAATGCCCCGGAGATAGAGAAAGCTGTAAGTGCTGCCAACAGTGCAGACGTTGTCATAGCTTGCATAGGTGAGAATTCATATTGTGAGACACCGGGCAACCTTACCGATTTGTGGCTCTCAGAAAACCAGCGTAACCTTGTGAAGGAACTGGCAAAGACCGGCAAGCCCATTATACTCATTCTGAATGAAGGCCGTCCACGCCTTATTGCCGACATCGAGCCATTGGCAAAGGCTATTGTCCACATTCTTCTGCCAGGCAACTATGGTGCCGACGCGTTGGCAAACCTTCTGGCAGGTGAAGCGAATTTCTCCGCCAAGCTGCCGTATACCTATCCGCGTGAAATCAACTCGCTTGCAAATTACGACTACAAGGTTTCTGAGGAGGTAGGAACAATGGCTGGAGCATACAACTACGATGCGAAGGTGTCGCTGCAATGGCCTTTCGGATATGGGCTTAGCTATACCACTTATGAATATAGTAACCTGAAGGTGGATAAAGCCAGCTTCACCGCCGATGACGTTCTAACCGTCACTGTTGACGTAAAGAACACGGGCAGCCGTGTTGGAAAGGAATCAGTGCTTCTCTATAGCAGCGACCTTGTTGCATCGGTGGTTCCGGACAATAAGCGTCTGCGTGATTTCACAAAGATAGAGCTTCAGCCTGGTGAGGTGAAGACGGTGACATTCCGTTTGCCAGCCAAGTCACTTGCTTTTGTCGGTGCCGATAATCACTGGATATTGGAGGAAGGCGACTTCATTCTGAAAGTAGGCAATCAGACTGTCAACACAGCATGTTCAGAAACAAAGAAATGGGACACCCCTAATATTTAGTATAACAACTAACATTATATAAATTTCCCCGGCTGCATAAATAATAAAAGGCAGTTGGGGGATTTTTGTTTTTCAGAACAGGAAAATATATCTTCTGTATCATCAAAATACAGCGAAATATTTGTGTATTCGGATTATTTGTTGTATTTTTGCAGCATAAAAACAGCTGTGATATGAAAAAGATGATAACCATTCTCGGACCTACGGCATGTGGCAAGACATCGCTTGCCACTGCTCTGGCTGCTGAGATAGGGGGTGAGATAATCAGTGCCGACAGCCGTCAGGTGTACCGTCGGATGGATATTGGCACGGGAAAGGACTTGGCAGACTATGTGGTGGACGGCAAACATATACCTTATTATATTATAGACATTGCTGAGCCTGGCACCAAATACAATCTTTTTCAGTATCAGCAGGATTTTAACAATGCCTACAATGACATAAGGAGCAGGGGGGCGCAGCCCATTCTTTGCGGAGGTACCGGACTGTATATAGAAGCCGTGTTGAAAGGATATGAGCTTGCTCCTGTATCAGAAAACAAAGAACTGCGTGCCAGACTCGAAGGCAAGTCATTGGAAGAACTGACCGTGATGCTTGAGGATCTGAAGCGCAGAAACGGCAACAAAATGCACAACCGCACTGACGTGGACACGGCACAGCGGGCTATAAGGGCAATAGAGATAGAGACGGCGATAAGCGAGGGAGCGACAACGGGTGAGACTGTGATGAAACCGCAGCCTTCGCTTATAATAGGTGTGGACATAGACCGCGACGAGCGCCGCCGCAAAATCACCAAACGTCTGCGCCAGCGCCTTGACGAAGGAATGGTGGACGAGATACGCGGAATAATGGACAGCGGCGTGTCTGCCGACGACCTTATATATTATGGTCTCGAATATAAATATGTGACCGAATATGTGATAGGCAAGACCAGCTTTGATGAAATGTTCAGGCAGCTGGAGATAGCCATCCACCAGTTTGCAAAACGCCAGATGACATGGTTCAGAGGCATGGAGCGCCGCGGCTTTGAGATAAACTGGATAGACACAAACCTGCCGATGGCAGAGAAAATAAAACGCATTAGGGAATTATGGCAGTAGAAAACAACAGATGGGGCATATTGTTTTGTCCGCACCGTGGCTTGAAGTCAAGCAGGAAACAGTGGAACAGCATAGAGAAAGCACTCGTAAAGCACGATGTGCTTTACGACTTTGTGCAGAGTGAGAGTCAGGACAGTGTTTACAGGCTTATGCGAATGATGGTGAGCAACGGCTACAAGACCATTATCATCGTGGGCGGCGACTCTGCCCTCAACGATGCTGTGAACTGTCTTATGGACTTCGAGCAGCGCGTGCGCAACGAAGTGTCGATAGGCATCATTCCCAATGGCATAGCCAATGACTTTGCGCGTTTCTGGGGATTTCACGAGAATAATATAGAGCAGACTGTGGAATGGCTTGCCGCCCGCAGGGTGAGGAAAGTGGATGTAGGCTGTCTGCGCTATCATGACAAAAACAACGAAAGCCACTGTCACTATTTTCTGAACTGTGTGAACATAGGATTGTCGGCAGACCTTATGAACGTGAAGCGCCAGACCCGCAGCCTGTTAGGCTCACGCACACTGTCAAAACTGTTTTCGTCAATCCTTATGCTGTTCCACCGCATGGACTACAAGATGGACATGAAGATTAATGCCACTACTATACGCCGCAGGGTTATGACCGTGTGCGTTGGCAGCGGTCCCGGATATGGACAGACTCCCAATGCCGTGCCATATAGCGGTTTGCTTGATGTGTCGGTGGTTTATCAGCCAGGCATCACCCAGCTTATAGCCGGACTGTGGCTTCTCTTTTTCGGGCGTTTTCTCACCCACCGCAGCGTACATCCGTTCCGCACCCGTGAGGTTGTGGTGAATGAGTCGAAACACGCCTGCGTGAGTGTTGACGGGCGTCTTGTGAAACGTCCTCACGGTGATTACCGCATCTCCATTGAGCCAGAAATGATAAATTTCCTCATCCCTGTGTGATCATTCTTAGTATGATAAAACTATCCGTAGAATGAGATTTTATTCAACTCGTTCTCATCTATTATTTTTATAGCTTTTCCCTCGATGTCGATAATTCCCTCCGAGGCAAAAGCCGACAGTGTGCGTATGGCGTTGTTGGTGATCATGTTCGACATATTGGCTATATCCTTACGGCTCACACTTATGTTCAGTGTCTGTCCGTCGTCTGCAACTCCGTATTTTTCTTTAAGTGCAAGCAGACTTTGTGCCAGTCGTCCCCGTATGTGTTTTTGAGTAAGGTCCACGGTGAGCATGTCGGCATCGCCGAGCATTGCCGCCAGCTGTTTGATGAAATAGACTGCCAGCTGAATGTTGTTTTTTATAAGATTCTTCACCACATCAATGGGAATAAGCCCCACGAGTGACTTCTCGTATGTAGTGGCTGAAGTGCAGTAGTCTTCACCGGCAAATGCCGGACGATAGCCGAAAAATCCCTTTTCGTTGATAAGCCTTATTATCTGTGAGCGGTTTCCTATGCCGTTCTTAGCTATCATTACCTTGCCACGCAGCAGACACATCATATATTTGGGCGAATCGGATTCTTCATATAAAATCTCCCCCTTGCTGTATGTGCGCAGTGTTATGTTTTCGGTAAGATATATGCGCTGTTCATTGGTAAGAGGACCGAAGAGAGTCACAATCTCCTCGATAGCTTTGGTTATGTCATATTCTTTTCTTGCCGCCATACGGTTTTACTGTTTGTGTATAATATGTTTTTAGTAATAGAATTATTTTCCCGAATTACTTGTTTTGCGGTACAAAGGTATAAAAAAAACGGCATAAAATTGTGGTATTTGCCCGAAAAAGTGCAAAAAAAGAAAAAAAACACATGTTTTGAACAAAAAAAAACGATTTTTCTTTGGTATGTGGTAAAAAAACGCTAAATTTGTACTGAATTACCAATAGATGCTATAAATGGCATAATTTTAAGACAATAAATAAACACCTAAAATACAAAGGGAAGCTATGAGTTATTTACGATTTGAAAAAGCTGTAATGACCAACTTGCAGGAGTCTCTTCGCAAGGAGTTGCTTCGTACAAACCGTTCGGGAGCCTATTCATGTTCTACCATAGTAGACTGCAACACCCGCAAATATCACGGTTTGCTGGTTGTACCTGTTCCTGAGATTGACGATGAGAACCATGTGCTTTTGTCGTCATTAGATACAACAGTTGTGCAACACGGGGCAGAATTCAATCTTGGGCTCCACAAGTATTCCGGCAACAATTACAGTCCCAATGGTCACAAGTATATCCGCGAGTTCCAGTGTGACCAAGTACCAACAACAGTTTACCGTGTGGGTGGGGTGGTACTCAAGAAGGAAGTGATGTTCCAGCACTATGAGGACCGCCTGCTAATCCGCTATACATTGGAGGATGCACATTCTCCAACGCTGTTGCGTTTCCGTCCGTTCCTTGCATTCCGCAGCGTGCGTCAGTTCACCCACGAAAATTCTGTGGCAAGCCGCGAGTATACTGAGGTGCCAGGAGGCATCAAGACTTGTATGTATGCCGGATATCCCGATTTATACATGCAGTTCTCAAAGAAGAACGAATTTGTGTTCCATCCTGACTGGTATCATGGAGTGGAGTATCCTAAAGAGTTTGAGCGCGGCTATTTCGGCAGTGAGGATCTTTATGTGCCTGGCTATTTTGAAATGCCAATAAAGAAGGGTGAGAGCATTGTGTTCTCAGCCTCAACCAAGCAGATAGCCGTCACCAAGCTGAAGGTACTTTGGGACGAGGAGATGAAATTGCGCGCTCCGCGTGACAATTTCTATCATTGTCTTGTGGCTTCTGCACACCAGTTTATGCGCCATGAAGATGAGGGTGATTATATCCTTGCCGGCTATCCATGGTTCAAGTGCCGTGCCCGCGACCAGTTTATCGCACTGTCGGGACTGACGCTCGATATTGGCGAAGTGGAGAAGTTTGAACTGGTAATGAAGACTGCCGAGAAAGCCATCCGTGAGTTTATGGCAAACAAGCCGTTGTCGGTCAACATCTATGAGATTGAGCATCCCGATGTATTGTTATGGGCTGTATGGGCTTTGCAGCAATATGCCAAGTCGCAGGGCAGAAAAGCATGCTATGAGAAATATGGAAAGCTGCTGAAAGATATCATTATATATATAAAAGGTGGAAATCATCCTAATATCCGTCTCGATGACAACGGGCTGATTTACTGCAACGGGCGTGACCGTGCCATCACCTGGATGAACTCCACGGCATACGGTCGTCCTGTTGTGCCGCGTTCGGGATATATAGTTGAGTTCAATGCCCTGTGGTATAATGCACTTATGTTCTGCGCCTCAATGGCTGCCGACAACAATGATGAGGCATTCAAGACAGAGCTTGAAGAAGTGGCAGCCAAGACAAAGGATGCCTTTGTCTCAACATTCCTCAACGAATACGGCTATCTGCTCGACTATGTTGACGAGAACATGATGGACTGGAGCGTGCGCCCCAACCAGATTTTTGCCGTTGCCTTCGACTATTCTCCGCTTGATGCCCGTCAGAAGAAGAGTGTGCTCGACATCTGTACACGTGAGCTGCTCACACCTAAGGGACTGCGCTCGCTGTCGCCTAAGAGCGGAGGTTATAATCCTATGTACGTTGGTCCGCAGACACAGCGCGACTACGCCTACCATCAGGGCACGGCATGGCCGTGGCTGGGTGGCTTCTACATGGAGGCTTGTTTGAAAGTGTATAAACGTACCCGACTGAGCTTTGTAGAGCGCCAGCTTGTGGGCTACGAGGACGAGATGGACTATCATGCACTCGGAACAATATCCGAGCTGTTCGACGGCAACCCGCCGTTCCACGGACGCGGTGCCATGTCGTTTGCCATGAATGTGGCAGAGATTCTGCGCTCGCTCAACTTAATCGACCGTTATAAATACCAGAACTAAAAAGAGGAGGATAAGACTATGAAAGTATTGATGTTTGGATGGGAATATCCACCTCATGTGTTCGGTGGACTTGCCACTGCCAATTTTGGTATATCTGAAGGACTTGCCGCCCAAGGTGACATTGAGACAGTGCTCTGTCTGCCGCATCCGTTTGGCGACGAGTCGCAGAATGCCTGCCGCATTGTTGCCATGAATGCAGTGCCCATTGCCTGGCGCGATGTTGACCGTGACTATGTTCAGGGACGTGTGGGCAATATAATGAATCCCGACTACTATTTTGAGTGCCGCAACCACCTGTATGCCGATTTCAACTATATGAACCTCAACGACCTTGGGTGTATAGAGTTTGGCGCAGGCTACTCCGGCTATCTGCCCGATGCCATCAACAACTACTCGATAGTGGCTGGCGTTGTGGCGCGCACCGAGAGTTTCGACATTATCCATGCACACGACTGGCTTACCTATCCTGCAGGCATCCATGCCAAGCAGGTGAGCGGCAAACCACTGTGCATCCACGTTCACGCCACCGACTTCGACCGCAGCCGCGGCAATGTGAACCCCACTGTGTATGGCATAGAGAAGAACGGTATGGACCATGCTGACTGCATCATGTGTGTGTCGGAGCTTACACGCCAGACTGTCATCAACCATTACCATCAGGATCCGCGCAAGTGCTTCACAGTTCACAATGCCGTTTATCCGTTGAAGGACGAGCTTCAGGCAATTCCGCGTCCCGACCACACGGGCAAGGAAAAAGTGGTGACCTTCCTCGGACGCATCACAATGCAGAAGGGACCGGAGTACTTCGTAGAGGCAGCCAACATGGTGTTGAAGCGAACAAAGAACGTACGTTTCTGCTTTGCAGGTTCGGGCGACATGATGGAGGCGATGATTCAGCTGGCTGCCGAGCGCGGCATAGCCGACAGGTTCCACTTCCCGGGCTTTATGCGCGGCAAGGAGGTGTACGAGTGTCTGAAGGATTCCGATGTATATGTCATGCCGTCGGTGAGCGAGCCGTTTGGAATCTCGCCGCTTGAGGCAATGCAGTGCGGTACGCCGTCAATCATTTCCTATCAGAGCGGTTGCGCCGAGATTCTGCACAACTGTATCAAGGTGGACTACTGGGATGTTCATGCCCTTGCGGATGCCATCTACTCTATCTGTACCAACGAGAGTCTGTTTAAATATTTGCAGACCGAGGGTAAGAACGAGGTTGACCAGATTACGTGGGTCAAGGTGGGAGCATGGATAAGGACGCTCTATCGCAGGACATTGGGGTGGGAGTGAGCCGGCGGCTGATACCGTATTCCCCATATTTTACCAATTAATAACAAACAGCAAACAATAAAAAAGCAACAGCAATGAAAACAATATGCTTATATTTTGAGATACATCAGATAATACATCTCCGCCGTTACCGCTTCTTTGACATCGGTACCGACCATTACTATTATGATGACTACGAGAACGAGCGCAGCATCACCGAAATAGCTGAGCGTTCCTATATACCAGCCCTGAACACCATACAGAACATGATAAAGGCGAATGGCGACTACTTCAAGGTGGCTTTCTCGCTGTCGGGTGTGGGAATGGAGCAGTTGGAAATGTATGCTCCGCAGGTGCTTGAGAAACTTCAGGAGCTCAACGAGACCGGACAGGTGGAATTCCTCGCCGAGCCTTATTCACACGGATTGTCCTCGCTCGCCAACGAGGAGACATTTGCTGCCGACGTGAAGAAGCAGGCTGACAAGATTCAGGAGTATTTTGGCAAGCGACCTACCGTGATGCGCAACTCTTCGCTCATCTACAGCGACGACATCGGTGCGCAGGTGGCTCGCATGGGATTCAAGGGCATGCTCACCGAGGGAGCAAAACATGTGCTCGGATGGAAGTCGCCCCACTATGTTTATAACTGCAGCATTGCACCGGATTTGAAACTGCTCCTGCGCGATGTTGAGCTGAGTGATGATATCTCGCTGCGTTTCAACAACAGCGACTGGTCGGGCTATCCGCTCTTTGCTGACACTTACATTAACAGAATCGCAGACATGCCTGACGGTGAGCAGGTTATCAATATCTTCATGGAACTTTCGGCTCTCGGTATTGCGCAACCGCTGTCATCAGGCATCCTTGGCTTCCTTGAAGCTCTGCCCGCTTGTGCACGCCAGAAGGGCATCACATTCTCCACTCCAACTGAAATCTGCATGAAGACCAAGAGTGTGGGTGAGATTGCCGTGCCCGACACACTGTCGTGGGTTGACGAGGAGCGCGACTGCTCTTGCTGGCTTGGCAACGCCATGCAGCATGAGGCGTTCACAAAGCTCTACAGCGTGGCAGACCGTATCCGCATTGCCGACGACCCGCGAATCAATCAGGACTGGGACTATCTGCAGGCATCGAACAACTTCCGTTTCATGACCACCAAACCGTCGAATGTAGGTCTCGACCGCGGCATCTACACCGGTCCGTTCGATGCGTTCACAAACTATATGAACATTCTTGGTGACTTCATCAACAGAGTAAATCAGCTTTATCCGCTCGACATCGACAACGATGAACTGGAGAAGCTGCTCACTACCATCCGTAATCAGGGCGATGAGCTGGAGATGAAGGAGCAGGAGATTACCCGTCTGAAGGCTAAGTTGGAGAAACTGCAGCCTGAGGAGAAGGCAGAGAAGAAGCCTGCCAAGAAGGCTGCTCCCAAGAAGACAACCGCAAAGAAGGCTGCCAAGAAGGAGAAATAATAATCTGCTATGTAAAGCAGTGACTTCTTGACTGTTATTTATTGATTCCGGAACGATTATAAGGTTCTCGGCGTTTTGTGCACTTTTTGCATGTTTGTACCTTTCTTCCTCCTATAAGGTAAAGCATGTTTCACGCCGCCCCTTGTAATCCTCCGGATTTTTTATTATATCCCCTTTCCTGTATTATTTTCCCATAGAAAATGCCAATCAACCATACACCCATACACCTTTTTGAGTTAAATCGCTGAAATACAGTGAGTAAAACGGGTGTATGGTTGAACCGCAACCATACACCGCTTAATATCTTATATATAAGTATATTATGTGTGAAAGGTGTATGGTTATATGCGATATTTTTTCCTAAACGTTACGTTTAGAATCGTAAATCAATCGTTTAGAACCGTAAATCAATCATTTTTGGCAGGTTTTGTGACTATTTTTTGCTAAAAATGCGTAAAAAAAGAATTGTAATGCCTAATCCTCTTCCGTATTTGAAGTTAATTCATTAACTTTGCAGAATAAAAACTCAAAATTCAGGGAGTTTCGTCTCTATTGAAAATATAGTATGGCTTCGTTGCATATAAAGAATGTGGGTCCGATTGTGGACTCCTCAAATATTGAACTGACTTCGCTGATGGTGCTCATTGGTCGTCAGAGTGCAGGTAAGAGTACTTTTATGAAGGTACTCTGCTTCTGTCGTTGGGTAGAGAAGAAAATAATGGTTTCTACCGATGATATTGTGAGCCAATACACCCACTATAACCGTTTTGTCAAGGAACTGAAGCAATTCCATCGCTTGAATGATGAATACTTTGCAGAGAATACCGAACTGATGTATGACGGTGACAATATCACAATAGAGTACACGGGCGTGAACGGCAATGCCAAGATTGTACGCAAGAAGTCATTTGCTGAGAAAAGATATAATACGAAGCTGAGTTACATCCCTGCAGAGAGGAATCTGATATCAGCAATCCAAAACGTGGATAAGACTTATAAGGCTACGGAGAGGGATGTGTTGTTCAACTTTATATACGAGTGGGATGAGGCAAAGACTCCTTACACGAGTGATCATCCCTTTAAATTATCGACTACAGGTGGCTTCAGCTATGTGAACAAGTCAGGGGCTGATGTCTTGGTGCATGATGACGGTACGGAAACGCCCGCTTTTTTCGCTTCAAGCGGTATGCAGAGCGTGATGCCTATGGACGTGATGACCAATTACATCACGGATTGTGTAGGGCAGAATGCATCTCTGTCAATGCATGAACGCAACGAGATAAGCAAGACAGACAATGGCCATTCACACAGAAGATTGGAGTATCAGTCGGCTCAACTGTTTATAGAGGAGCCTGAGCAGAATCTTTATCCTGAGTCCCAGAAACTGGTGGTGATGAGTCTGGTCCGTTCGCTTAAGAAGTCACTGGCGAATGGTTCGGAGCAGAGTATGGCTGTTGTGACAACCCATAGTCCGTATGTCGTGTCGGTGGTGAATGTATTGTTGACCGCCGCCATTGTTAGTGAGAGGGAATTGGAACAGAGTGTTGTTGAAAAGGATTGTATTCTTCCTTCAAAGGTTATATCTGGGTACTTTATTGACAATAATGGTGTGTTCCAGAATATAATGGACAAGGAAGTGCCCATGCTTAGTGGCAACGATCTGGATGGTGTGTCGGATTGGGTGGATGAGAGTATCAGTAAGTTGAATGAGATTCTGTTTGCATAGGAATGAAGGAAGAGAAGAAAACATACGGCTCAACCCATGGACTCTTGACAGCAGAAGGCTACACTCCTGAACAAACTTTACAGATTCGTGCAAAGGTTAGCGTGAGCGAGAAAGGTAAGCGCTATCTGCTGGTAACGGGCAGTAAGAGAGAATCGGTTGTATATGCTTTGGATGGCTACATTGTAAAAGAAGGTCAGAGGTGCGACAAGCTGGTGTTGGTGAAACGATCAGCCAAGGACGTGAAGCCTGAGCAATGGACGGAAACCTTTGTGGAACTGAAGGGCGTGGATACAAACCATGCTATTGACCAGTTGCGCCAAACGCTGAAGAAGGCTCTTTTCAAGCATCCGTCAAATGACGATATCCGTGCTCGCATAGTGGCGCAATCGTTCCCTTCGAACAAGGCAAATCCAACGATGGAGAAAGCGAAGCAAGAATTTCGCAAGGAGTATAACTGTGACCTCCGTGGTATGAAGACTGGTCAGGAGGATAAACTATAAATCAAATAGACTTGACCAATTAGTAACGGTATATGCTCATAAATTTTTTCACGAAAAACTTTTATGTGTTGCGGTTGCTAATCATTAAGTCATTTAGAATCCTAATTAGCTGTCTTGCTGACCACCAAAATAAAAAATATTTCTGAAAATTTGGCAGTCTCAATATTTTTCCCTATCTTTGCAGTCGATTCTCGGAGTATCAGCTTATTCTTTGTGGGAAGTGCTGAAACGTCAGCCTGACAACACCCTAAGGAGAGCAGGTATACCTACGCCGAGCTAAGGACGGGGAAGCAAAACTTCCTTTTCTGCGGCACTGTCGGGTGGGAGGGAATTACTATTTACGGAAAGGCGTTTACATGCGCTTTGTTTTGACTGCTTGTAATTCTCGCAAAATTTCAATCTTAGTCAGAACTTAGCAACGGTAGATGCTCATGGGATGTTTTTATAGGCATCCCTTTACGCTTGTATACATACACCTATATTTATATATAGCGTGTGTTGAGTGTATGGGGATAATTATATAAACACATCGGCGTGGGGTCTTGCGTTGCTCGTTCAACTAAGATGGGCAATGCGAGAAGCCTCAAGCAGTGGAGCGGGCAATTGTACGGTCTCCATGCTTTTTTGTTTATAGATGCAGCCAAAAGTTTGAAATTTTAGCCGATGCAGGGAGGTCGCGGAAGCAAAAAATACAAACAAAAAACATTTTTTATGAAACAAAAATTACTTCTGGCAGTAATGACATTGCTGCTGATGGTGACGGGATGCGGGCGCAGACAACGGAAAAGACCGCATACGTTGTCTATGACCAAGGAACTCTGTATTTTCTGTACGTAACAGCAGACCAAGTAAAAGACAACAAAATTACCATTGTAGATGGTACAGATGAGAAAGAAATTCCTCTTGCCAAAGACTGCTACTGGTCGGGAAATGCGGTGCTGTATACTGGAACCAGTGTCCCAGGATGGCAGTCTAAAAATAGCAGTGTTACCAGCGTAGTGATTGATAAAAGTTTTGAAGACGCCCGACCGCAGAGCTGTTATAAATGGTTTAGGAATATTAAAAAGTGTAAAACAATTGAAGGCATTGAGCATCTGAATATTTCTGAGGTGACAGATATGGGGCATATGTTTTCCTACAGCGGCGGACTGACCTCGCTTGACCTCAGCAACTTCGACACATCAAATGTGACAACCATGAGTTATATGTTTTACAACTGCAGCGGACTGACCTCACTTGACCTCAGCAACTTCGACACATCAAAAGTGACAGATATGAGTTATATGTTTGACCAATGCACCGGACTGACCTCACTTGATCTCAGCAACTTCTACACATCAAATGTGACAGATATGAGTTCTATGTTTAACAGCTGTAGCAGTCTCAGACTGTTGGATATGTCTAAGTGCAAGGTTGCCAACATTGATTTCTCAAAAATAGAAAATGTATTAGGTTCTTATCGTCCTTTAACATACGTTCCTACAGGAACGACGGTGACAGAAAATAGGGAGAATGTGGTTGTGGGCGAAGATTGCAAACATCTTGTGATTGACTATGATGGCACAAAGAACAACCAGATTCTACTGAGCGTTCCATACAGGTTTACGGCAGAGAACATAACAATCAATCGCGAGTTCGTTGCAGATAATCCACATACGCTTTATCTGCCGTTTACAATGGATGCCAAAACTTACGGCACATTCTACACTTACGGAGGATATGACAACGGAACTGTGACGTTTAACGAACTTACTGATGCAACAACAACAGTCAATACACCTTATTTATTTAAACCCAAGGCGAGCAGAACTATAGTAATAGATGGCAGCATAACAGTTGAAGCCAATACAACGCAGGGGGAAGCCCAGATAGATGATGAAACAAATAACGAAACGGATGCTGATGCAAACGGGCAATTCATCGGTGTTTATACAAAAAAGACGTTCACTGCTGATGAAGCCAGTAAAGGCATTTACTACGGATGGGCAAATGGTAAATTCATGAAAGCCGGTGAGAATGCTAAAGTTGATGCCTGCCGTGCTTATCTCCAACTGCCAGAAAAAACTGCAGGCAAAGCGCCAGCCAGTCTGTCGGTGAAGTTCGACGGCGACGGAACCACGGGTATAAGCACCGCCAAAAGCAATGCCGATGGTGGCACTGATGTTCCGATGTATAATATGCAGGGGCAGCGCGTTGGAGTCAGCTACAAGGGCTTGGTGATAAAGAACGGCAGAAAGGTGATTGTGAAATAAATAATGTATAACATCAAAAATAGACAATAGGCATGACAACGACAAAGAAAAAATACGTGAAGCCGGAAATGACGGTGATAAAGATAGACTCAGAACAGATAATATGCGTGAGCCCAACGACTTACAGCCGCGATGAAGCGGATGCAATGGATGCTCCTTATTGGACTGATGAGTTTGAGTAAAATAAGAACATAAAATGATTACGGGGTATCAGACTGTGAATGTCTGACACCTCGTATTTAGTTCAAGTGATAATGCCAAATAATTCACAAAGGCATCATTGCAACCTAATTGTCTAAAGCCTGTCTGATAGTAGTTCTGTAAAAATAGATAATAAGTTAAAAAAGCAAAAACTGGAACAGAAAATAAGAAAAAAATTGTTTTCTGTTCCAGATTTTACTATTTTTGCAGCATGAAAGAGAATCGGTTGGCGCAGTTTGGCAATATTCCTGTAAGTGCATCGATGATTTCTTCATTTTATCCGGGGCATAAAGGCGAAGAATAACAAGGTGTTGGAATTGGAGAAGGCGGGCGACATTAATTTTGTCCGTTTTCCTTAAAAATAATTAACTATAGGGTAAATCTTCTGTATTGTTTGGTGATTTCATTAAAAAGTGCTATCTTTGCAAAATAATAAATAAACAAACTAAAACTAATTAAAAACAAAACAAGACAAATGAAGAAGTACTTTAATCTACTGCTTCTATGTATGTTGTTCCCGGCAGTGGCTTTTGCCGCCGATGATGCGTGGAACACCACATACAGGCAGATTGAGCAGAGCATCAAACAACCAGAGTTTAAGGACAAGGTGTACACCATCACAAAGTATGGTGCAAGCACTAAAGCCACGGCAGCAAAGAATCAAAAGGCTATAAACAAGGCTATTGCCGCGTGTAGCAAGGCTGGCGGCGGCAAGGTGGTGGTGCCTGCCGGCAAATGGAACACTGGAGCGATAACGCTGAAGAGCAACGTGAACCTTGTGGTGAGCAAGGGAGCTGAACTGCTGTTTGCTTTCGACCGCGACCTTTATCCATTGGTTTACACCCGTTGGGAAGGTCTCGACGTGATGAACTATCAGCCTTGTATTTACGCTATTGACTGCGAGAACATCGGACTCACGGGTGAGGGCATCGTAAACGGCAACGGCAGCAACGAGCGCTGGTGGTATATGAAGGGCAACAAGCACCACGGCTATAAGGAAGGCGTTGACGAGTGGCAGGGCACAGCCAAGGTGGGCACACGTGCCGAGCTGCTGAAGATGAGTGACAACCAGGTACCCGTGGCTGAGCGCGTGTTTGGCAAGGGCAAGGGTCTGCGCCCACAGTTAGTTAACTTTGTGCGTTGCAACAATGTGTTGATTGAGGGCGTTGAGTTGCTCAACTCACCGTTTTGGGTGATGCATCCGCTGCTGTGCAAGAACGTAACTGTGAGAAACGTGAAGGTGTTTAACGAGGGACCTAACGGCGACGGCTGCGACCCTGAGTCGTGCGAGAATGTGCTCATTGAGGGCTGTACTTTCCATACAGGCGATGACTGTATTGCCCTGAAGAGCGGACGCAATGCCGACGGTCTGCGTGCCAACATTCCCTGTAAGAACGTGATTGTACGTAAGTGCGTGATGGAGGACGGTCACGGCGGAGTGGTGCTCGGCAGCGAGATCTCTGGCGGTTGCGACAATATCTTTGCCGAGGACTGCAAGATGGACTCACCAAACCTTGACCGTGTGCTGCGAATAAAGACCAACACCTGCCGCGGCGGTATTATACAGAATGTATATATGCGCAACATTGAGGTGGGGCAGTGCGCTGAGGCTGTGATGAGAATCAACCTTGTGTATGAGCCAAACGAGATTGCAGAGCGCGGGCACATACCTACAGTGCGCAACATCTATATGGAGAACGTACACTGTCAGAAGTCGAAGCACGCCGTGCTCATCAACGGACTTGACGAGGAGGACCGTGTGTACAACGTTCACGTGAAGAACTGCACCTTTAACGGACTCAAGGCTGACCCGATAAAGGCAACGGGCAAGAGCCACGACATCTATTTTGAGAACATAACGACCAACTGGAAGTAATCTACACATTACATTAAATATATAAAAGACATATATGAAGAAAATACAGATTCTGCTTGCAGCATTGTTGATGATGCCATTGGCTATGTTTGCCGACGGTTGGGACAACGAGTTGTACAAGCAAATAGAAAGCCGCATCGTGGCACCTACATTCCCTGATGCCACATTCAACATCACAAAGTATGGCGCATCGCCAAAAGCTTCGGCGGCAAAGAACCAGAAGGCTATCAACAAAGCCATTGAGCTCTGCTCGAAGAAGGGCGGCGGTAAAGTGGTTGTGCCCGCAGGAACATTCATGACAGGTGCCATAACATTGAAGAGCGGCGTAAACCTCGTGGTGGAGAAGGGGGCTGTGCTGAAGTTTGCCTTCGACCCAAGTCTATATCCGTTGGTGTACACACGCTGGGAAGGACTCGACTGCTACAACTATTCACCGTGTATCTACTCAAACGGTGCGAAGAACATCGGCATCACCGGTGAGGGAACCATCGACGGCAACGGTAACAGAAACACTTTCTGGCAGTGGACTGGCGAGGCTGGCTGGGGATATGACGAGAAGAATCCTACAGAGCACAACAAGCGCCCTATGCCTGGCGACAGCATTGGAGCACGCGCCCGTCTGCAGATGATGTGCGAGGAGAATGTTCCTGTGGCAAAGCGTATATTTGGAAGGGGCACAGGTATGCGCCCGCAGCTGATGAATCTCGTAAATTCAGAGAATATCATCGTAGAGGGAGTGACTTTGCTTAACTCTCCGTTCTGGGTTATGCATCCTCTGTTCTCAAAGAATATAACAGTGCGTGGCGTGAAGGTGCACAACGACGGTCCTAACGGTGACGGCTGCGACCCAGAATCGTGCGAGGACGTATTGATTGAGAACTGTCTGTTTGACACGGGCGACGACTGTATAGCAATCAAGAGTGGACGTAATGGCGACGGTCGCCGTGACGGTCGTCCGAGCAAGAACATCATTGTGCGTGGCTGCGAGATGAAGGACGGTCATGGAGGTGTGGTTATTGGCAGTGAAATCTCGGCTGGATGCCGGAACGTGTTTATTGAGAACTGCAAGATGGATTCTCCAAACCTTGACCGTATTCTCCGCATCAAGACCAACTCATGCCGCGGCGGCGTGACCGAGAATGTGTACATGCGCAATGTCGTTGTTGGTGTTTGCAAGGAGTCTGTGCTCCGCATCAACCTCGACTATTGGCCAAAGGAGGTTGCTGAGCGTGGGCACAACCCAATCGTACGCAATGTGTGGATGGAGAACGTCACCTGCGAGAAGTCAAAGTACGGTGTGCAGCTCAACGGACTGAACGATGTGAGCAACATCTACGACATACACATTAAGAACTGCCGCTTCAACGGAGTGCAGGCTGACCCTGTGCTGCGTACAGGCAAGAGTCACGGATTGGATTTCGAGAACCTTATCATCAATGGCAAGTTAGTGATGATGGAAAAGCCTTACAAGTATTACAGCGAGTGGCTGACATATAGTGAGATGCAACGTGTGCCGCAGCCATATATGCTCGACTTTGCCAAGAAACCGAAGTGGAGCTATGTGATGGGCATTGAATTGGAGTCGATGCTTGATACCTATCTCGCTCACGGCGGCGATGCTATCAAGAAATATTGTCAGGCATATACCGACAGAATGATAGACGCTGAAGGCAACATCGAAGGCTATAAGATTGAGGATTACAATCTCGACCAGATTCGTACGGGACACTTTGTGGCACGTATGTATGAGCTTTATCCTGAGGCAAAGAACAAGGCCGCCATTGAAACGCTCATGCTGCAGCTCAAGAAACAGCCGCGCACCAAGGAGGGTGTTTACTGGCACAAGGCGATATACTCTTATCAGGTGTGGCTCGACGGCATCTTCATGGGACTGCCGTTCCATGCGCTTACAGCTAACATGCTCCTTAACGACAAGCAGGCACAGAAGATTTACAACGATGCCGTAGACCAGATAAAGAAGACCTACGAGCGTACTCTTGACCCAAAGACAGGACTCAACCGTCATGCCTGGGATGAGCGTTGCGAAATGTTCTGGTCGGACAAGACCACGGGCCTGTCGCAGCACTGCTGGGGACGTGCACAGGGATGGTATACCATGGCTCTCATTGAGCTGCTCGACGCTCTGCCTGAGAACTACAGCCGCCGTGCTGAGGTGATTGAGCTGGTGAAGAAAGATTTAGATGCTGTCATCAAGTGGCAGGACAAGAAAACAGGACTGTGGTATCAGGTGATGGATTCACCTGAGCGTGAGGGTAACTATCTTGAGGCAACATGTTCATCGATGTTTGCTTATTCTCTGCTCAAGGCTGCCCGCAAGGGATATGTAGGAGATGAGTACCGTCAGGCAGGAATCAAGGCATACAAGGGCATTATCAACAACCTCATAGAGGTGAACAACGACAAGACCATCTCACTCACAAAATGCTGCGAGGTGGCTGGACTTGGTCCCGGCGTGAGCAAAAAGGTGCTGAAAGCAGCCCCGAAGGTGAAGGAGAACAAGCGCCGCGACGGTTCGTTTGAATATTACATCAGTGAACCTGTTCGTGCTAACGATGCCAAGGGCGTAGGTCCTTTCATCTGGGCTTCGCTCGAAATGGAGAAGATGGGTTGGAACACTGACAGCGAGTATTAAAAGTGAAGAGTGAAGAATCATTTTTTGCAATGAAATGTTTATGTACTAAATAAAAATGAAGAAAAGAATTGGTATATTGATTTCAGCCGCTGCACTTTGTGTAGCGGCTGTTGCACAGACTCCGGCTTTTCCCGGAGCTGAAGGTTTTGCACGCTATACAACAACTGGAGGACGTGGCGGTAAGGTGATTCACGTAACAAATCTTAATGACAGTGGCACGGGGTCGCTCAGATGGGCTTTGTCGCAGTCTGGGAAGAAAATTATTGTGTTTGATGTGAGTGGGTACATCGATTTGCGCTCGCAGCTCAATGTGTCATCCAACACGACAATTGCAGGTCAGACGGCACCGGGTGAAGGCATTACCTTGAGGTATTATACATTGTATTTTGGAAAGTGTGACAATGTGATTGTGCGATTTATACGTAGTCGCCGCTCTCAGGTAAAGGATGTGAACGATGGTGCTGATGCTACGTGGGGGCGTAATCGTAAAAACATCATCCTCGACCACTGCTCATTTTCGTGGAGCATCGATGAGGTGGCGTCGTTCTATGATAATCTCAACTTCACCATGCAGTGGTGTAATGTTACCGAGGGACTTGCCAATCCAGGACATTCAAAGGGTGCTCACAGCTATGGAGGTATCTGGGGGGGCAAGGGAGCATCGTTCCACCACAACTATATTTCTCATGTGCAGAACCGGGCTCCCCGTTTTTGTGGTGCGCGGTACAATTGGACAGGCTATGACAAAACGAAATATAGCAGTTCCATAGAAGCTGAGCAGGTTGACTTCCGCAACTGCGTGATTTATAACTGGGGCAACGGTAATGGATGCTACGGTGGTACTGGTGGTGGAAACATCAACATTGTGAACAACTATTATAAAGTCGGTCCCGGAACAAAAAATAAGACTACGGTGACACAGGCATCGGTGGCTACTGACGGTAATGCCGATGGCAGCCCTTTTATGGGATATGCATGCCGTTATTATATAAACGGCAACTATGTGACCGCCGCTTCTTCTCCAGAGAACTATGACTGGCAAGGTGTGAAATATGATTCAGGTCTGTTTACCATTGACGGTGAGCAATACATTGCCGATGCAAAACATCTTTATGGTGAAAACGAGACATATGTGAAAAACACAAACAACGTTGACTGCATACGTCTGAAGCTCGACAATCCGATTGAGGCAGGAGAGGTGACAACCCATTCTGCCCAGACTGCATACGAAAAGGTTCTTGATTATTGCGGAACCAGCCTGTGGCGTGACGCTGCTGACGCACGCTATGCTGAAGAGGCAAAAACTGGCACAACGACATTCAACGGTGATGTGGCAATGGTAAAGAATGGTACTACTTATAAGACATCTAACACAAAGGGTATACTTGACTGGATTAATGATCCGACATCTGATACTCAAGAGCCTAAGACCGCAAGCTATCCTGAGTTGAAACAGGAAACACGCCCCGAAGGATTTGACACCGACGGTGACGGTATTCCCGATGAATGGGAGACGGCAAACGGCCTTAATCCAAATGATGCAAGCGATGCAGTGCAAACCACTGTTGACACAAAGGGATGGTACACCAACATCGAGGTTTATGCAAACTCGATTGTGGAGCATATCGTAAAGGCGCAGAATGCCGATGCCATTACTGCTGTAGATGAATATTATCCTGCATACAAGACACCAACAGGGATAGGAGAAATCAGTACTCCGACTTCTGCAATACAGAGAGTTGAATATTTCTCGCTCGACGGAAGCAAGCTGTCCGAGCCGGTTAAGGGAATAAATATCCGCAAGATAACGTACTCAAACGGAAAGATTAGCACAGACAAGGTGATAAAGTAATTTCTGTGGAATAAATTACTCCTGTAATATGAACACCCTGCCTTTTAGAGGCAGGGTGTTCTGTTTAATCTTAAAAGTTAGCCTATAAAAAATTTTATTTGAGCATTTATTTTGCATACTTGTCAATTAACCCTTGTGCTTGGGTGTCGCCCATCTGCTTGGCTTTCTCAAGGTTTTTCCTGCCCTCAGCCTTGTTCCCGCTGAGGCATTGCGCGAGACCGAGAAACAGGTATCCGTCGCTGCTGTCGGGAGCGAGGGCTATCAGCTCCTGCGCCGTGGCGATGGCGTCGGCGTAGAGCTTCACGCGTATTTCGAGCGATGCCTTCTCTGAGTAGTAGAGCGGGTTGCGGTCGTTCTTGCTTATAGCCTGACGTATGTCGTTGAGAGCCTGCTGGAACAGGCGGCACTGGCGCTCGGCATCGAAGCGTATGTAGTAGAAACGGTCGTTCACCTGCGGCATGAGACGCTCGTAGACGTTGAGGTCCTGCACAGCCTCGCGCATCTTTCCCCGCGCCATTCTCGCTTCGGCGCGCGCCAGTATGTAGGGAGCGGCGTCGCGTATGTAGGGCTCGGAGAATGTAGCCACGGTGCTGTCGAGCAGCGCCAGCATGGCGGTGCTGTCGCCCAGCTGAGCCTGACACATCGCCGCGCCGTAGAAGTTGTCGGCGGTGGCGCTGCCGTTCTTGGTCAGCTGCGTGTAGATGTCGAGCGCGTCGGCGTATTTCTTCTGCGCAAACTTTATCTGCGCCTTCAGCGCCGAGTAGACTGGCTGCGGGTTCTTCCCGTTGGCTGTGTTTATAGCCTGCTCCGCCTTGTCGAGCGACCATGGCGCATACAGGTTCTCCGGCTTTTCATACACGTTGTGCGAGTAGATCATGCGGGCGTAGGTGTAGTAAGTGTCGTCGTTGGCGTCGTCCACCTTTATCGCCTGCTGCATGTCGGCGTCGGCGTCGGCAAAGCGGCGCATGTCCATGTTTGCCTGCGCGCGGTACTTGTAGCCCTCGGGCGAGGTGGGGAACTTGACGATGAAGTCGTCAAGAACGGCGGCTTTGGTTACAGAGTCGGCGAGCGACTGCGCGGTGAACAGCGTCACCGTGGCGTCTTTTACGTCGTCGGGAAGCGCCTTCTTTATCATGGTGGCGCTCAGCGTGGGGTCGCTGAATATCAGCGGCGAGGGCTTCAGGCCGGTAGCCATGTTGAGGCTCACGGCATATCCGTTGGCGTTGTCGCCTGCCGGCTGCTGCATTATGCCTACGGCCTCGCCGTTGTCGTTGAACAGCGGACAGCCTCCGGCGGTCTCGGGCACCTGCATCTGGAACGTGTAGTAGGCGTATTGCTCGCTGGGAGCCTCCACCTTGCTCACAGTTCCCATCACCATTGCCGGCACCTTCTTGGCGGCGTAGGGCATCATCCACACAATGCTGCCCTCGGCGGATTTTGCCGTGGCGGCGGTGACAGCGGCGGTCTTCGTGGCGCTGACCTTGAATTTTGCCACGTCGTAGATGTCATTGGCGCCGATGATGCACTCCACGGGGTGCTCCTCGCCGCCGGCGTCGATGACCACGGCGCGGCTGGCTCCCTTGAACGGCATGAAGTTGCTCACTGCCTCGCCGTTGGTGCCCACGAAGAATCCCGTGGCGCTGCCTATGAGGTTGCCGTTGGGGGCGAATGTCTTGAGTGTGAATGTGGTTTTTGCTGCGTTTTTCGACCATTTTGCCTGTGCAGCCGCGGTGACGGTTGTCATCAGTGCGGTTGCGGCAATAAGCAGCGTGGGGATTATCCGTCTCATCGTTGTTGTCATTTTTTTTAGTTGAGTGTACGATTTTAAAAGTTTAGCATCCGTTTTTTATTCCGTGCTTTGCTTCTGCTGCGGCGGGACTGCCGCAAAAGCGACTGCAAAATTATCATTTTTTTCCCACATCGCCATGTTTTTTACATTTAAATAATGTAAAGGGTCGGGGTTTTAAGATTTAATAACAGGCTCACGCAGAACACTCATCCCTAAACACTGAACACTAAACACCGGACACTGAACACTACTCCAGCGCCTCGAATAGCTTGTCGAGTGCCTCGTCGGCATTCTTGCTCTCGTTGAGCAGGGTCACGAACTTTGAGCCTATTATCGCCCCGGCGGCATTACGCTGCGCGCTTTCCAGCGTTTGGCGGTTGCTTATGCCGAAGCCAATCATGCGCGGGTTGCGCAGGTTCATGGCGTTGATGCGCTGGAAGTACTGTTGCTTGGCGTCGTCGAACGACTTCTGCGCTCCCGTGACGGCTGCCGACGACACCATGTAGATGAAGCCGTCGGTGTGGCGGTCGATGAAGCGGATGCGCTCCTCAGAGGTCTCGGGAGTGATGAGCATGACGATGCGCAGGTCGTACTTGTCGGCGATGGGCTTGATGGTTTCCTGATAGTCCTTGAAGGGCAGGTCGGGGATGATGGCTCCGCTCACTCCGCTCTCCACGCACGAGCGGCAGAACTCCTCGATGCCATACTGCATGATGGGGTTGAGATAGCCCATGAGCACCACGGGGATGGTGATCTGCTCCCTTGCTTGGCGCAGCTGGCTGAAGATGGTGGCGAGGGTCATTCCGCCCCGCAGGGCGCGGGTGGCGGCGTCTTGTATCACGGGACCGTCGGCCATGGGGTCGCTGAAGGGGATTCCCACTTCCACCATGTCGATGCCGCGGCGCTGCATGGCGATTATCACTTCGGCCGTGCCCTCCTTGGTGGGGCAGCCGGCGCAGAAATAGAGCGACAGAAGCTTTTTGTCGCCGCTCTCAGAAAAAAGTTTGTTTATCTTGTTCATGTCTGTTTAGTTCTTTAATTTCTTACTTCGTTTATAAATTCTCTTAGCATCGCGGCATCCTTCACTGCCGGGGCGGTTTCAAACCGCGAGTTGAGGTCGATGCCTGCCAGCATGGGGTGACTGAAGGCGGCTATCCTGCCTGCGTCGCCTGGACCTATGCCTCCGCTGAGCAGAAACGGCGTGGTGCTGCGGTAATGGCTGAGGACGCTCCAGTCGAAGTGCTTTCCGCTGCCGCCCATGCCCGCGCATTTGGTGTCGAAGAGCAGAAGGTCGGCGCAATCCTCGTATTGGCGATACTGAGCTATGTCCTCGGCACCAGCAACGCTTATTGCCTTTATCAGTTTTACGCCCGGGGCGGCGGAGTGCAGGGCACGGAGAGTGTCGGGCGACTCACTGCCGTGGAGCTGCACCATGTCGAGGCGGTAGCGTGCGATTTTGTCGATGATTTCGGCTGGGGCGGCATTCACGAACACGCCCACGCGCCTTATGTCATCCGCTATCTCGGGCACGGCGCTGACCATGCGCGGCGACTTGGGGTAGAATATCATTCCGATGCAGTTGGCGCCCGCCGCAATCACGTCGCTGATGTTTCGCGACTCGCGCATTCCGCAGACCTTTATTATCATGGCTGTGAATTTAGCTGGTTAATGAAATTGCCGAGCGCCGCGGCGGGGTCGTCGTGCCGCATGAAATTCTCGCCGATGAGGAAACCCTCGAATCCCGCCGCCCTCAGGGCGCTGACGGTGTCGGGACTGCTTATGCCGCTCTCGCTCACCCTCACCGTGCCGCTGGGCATAAGCTCCGCCAGGCGGAACGAGTTTTGCACGTCGGTGACGAAGGTGCCGAGGTTGCGGTTGTTCACGCCGCACATGTCGGGAACGGTCTCGGCGTAGTCTATTTCACGCTCGGAGTGGGTCTCCAGCAGCACCTCCATACCCAGTACGTGGGCGGCGCGGTGGAGCTGGCGATACTCGTCCTTCGACAGACAGGCGGCTATGAGCAGCGCGGCGCTTGCTCCGCATAGTCTTGCCTGCAGGAGCTGGTATTCGTCGATCACGAAGTTCTTATATAATATAGGTATAGAGGTTCCGCTGCGGCGCGCCGTGGTGATGTCGGTGTCGGTGCCGCCGAAAAACTTTGTGTCGGTGAGGATGCTCACCGCCGAGGCACCGCTGCGCTCATATCCCTGCGGAATCACTGCCGCGTCGGCGTCCTGCCTTATCCAGCCCTTCGACGGCGAGCGGCGCTTGAACTCTGCAATGATTCCGCTGCCCTCTCTCAGCGCCTTTGCCATCGAGGGCAGGGGAGCGCTGCCGTCAATCATCCGCTCCACGGTGATGCGGAGCTCACGTTCTGGGAGCCTGCTTTTCATCAGCTCCAGCTCGGCGCGCTTGTGCGCCACTATCTCCTGTAAAATGTCTTTCATAAGCTATGAGTTTATTTCTGCAAACTTCTTGAAGGTGGCGAGCGCCTTGCCGCTGTCGATGCTTTCGCGCGCAATGTCGATGCACTCCATGATGTCCTTCTGTCCTTTTTCCATCACCTGTATGGCGAAGGCGGCGTTGGCAAGCACCACGTCCTTCTGCGCCTTTGTGGCGCGGTTGGCAAGCACGTTGTCGAAAATCTCCTTGGCTTCCTGCTCATTGGCTCCCGCCTTCAGCTCATCGGGCGGGATGATGCCCATGCCGAGGTCGGAAGGCTTGAAGATGCGCTCGTAGCTGTTGGTGGTAACCTTGAAGTCGCCGGTGAGTGAAATCTCGTCGTAGCCGTCGATGCTGTTCACTATGCCGTAATCTACGCCTATCTTCTGGTAGACGTTGCTGTAGAGGCGCATCTGGTCGAGGTTTGCCACGCCGAGCAGCTGACATTGCGGGCGCGAGGGGTTTACGAGCGGACCGAGAAGGTTGAAGCACGTGGGGAACTGGAGCGCCTTGCGTATGGGGCCCACGAACTTCATCGCCCTGGCAAACAGCTGGGCGTGGAGGTAGACGATGCCTGCCTCGTTGAGGCTGCGGTTGAGCACGTCGGTGTCGGCGGTGAATTTTATGCCGTGGTTGGCTATCACGTTCGACGCTCCGCTGGTGCTCGTGGCGGCATAGTTGCCGTGCTTAGCCACCTTGTAGCCTGCGCCGGCAATCACGAAGCACGCCGTGGTGGAGATGTTGAAGGTGTTCTTGCGGTCGCCGCCCGTTCCCACCACGTCGATGTAGCGGTCGCAGTCGAGCAGCGCCGGCACTCCCGTCTCAAGTATTCCGTCGCGCAGTCCCAATAGCTCGTCCACCGTCACGCCGCGCATCTGCAGGGCTGTGAGCAGCGCCGTAATCTGTTCGTCGGGATATCGTCCCTGAGTAATGCCAATGAGTATGGCTTTTGTCTCCTCTCGTGTCAGTTCCTCCTGGTTGAGGACTCTTTCCAATATCTGTTTCATGTCGTTTTCTTTATTTTCTAATCCAATTTTCCATCATTCTCCTGCCCTCTGTCGTGAGCACGCTCTCGGGGTGAAACTGTATTCCGTGGATGTCGAGCGTCTTGTGACGCAGCGCCATTATCTGTCCCTCGTCGCTTTCGGCGGTGACTTCGAGGCAATCGGGAAATCCCTCTTTGCTCACCACCCAGGAGTGATATCTGCCCATGGTGATGCGTTGGGGCAGACCGTCGAACACGTAGTCGTTGCCAAACTGCGTTCCCTCGGTCGCTATGCCGTGGAACACGTCGGTGAGGTTGGTCAGGCGGCCGCCGAAGTGCTCGCCGATTGCCTGATGGCCGAGACACACGCCGAGGATGGGCTTCACTCCTGCGTAGGTGGCAATCACCCGCGGCATAAGTCCTGCCTCCGACGGTATGCCGGGACCGGGGCTGAGTATTATCTTGTCGAACTCCGCGATGTCGCCCATCTCGAATTTGTCGTTGCGCACCACCGTCACCTCTGCGCCCAGCTCTTTCACGAGGTGGCTCAGGTTGTAGGTGAATGAGTCGTAGTTGTCGATGATTATAATTTTCATTGTCTTACCTTTCTTAATATTCTTACCTTTCTCCTAATACTCCTACTTCATCTCCTCCGCCATTAAGATTGCCTTTCTCAGCGCCCCGAGCTTGTTGTTGACCTCTTGCAGCTCATACTCCTCGTCGCTCTTTGCCACCACTCCGCCTCCGGCCTGAAACCACAGCTCGCCGTTGCGGCTCACGAAGGTGCGGATGGTTATTGCCTGGTTGAGGCTGCCGTCGAGCCCGATGAAGCCTATGCATCCGCCGTAGGCTCCGCGGTTGTGGGGCTCTATCTCGCTTATCACCTGCATGGCGCGCACCTTGGGGGCGCCCGAGAGCGTTCCTGCGGGGAAGGTGTCGATGAACGCCTTTATAGGACTGGCGCCCTCGTCGAGCTTGCCGCTCACACGGCTCACGAGATGTATCACGTGGCTGTAGTACTGCATGTCTTTGTAGAAGTCCACCTTCACGCCGTGGCAGTTGCGGCTCAGGTCGTTGCGCGCAAGGTCCACGAGCATCACGTGCTCGGCGTTCTCCTTGGGGTCGTTGCGCAGATACTCGGCGTTGGCGGCGTCCTGTCGGGCGTTGCCCGTGCGCTTCGTGGTTCCGGCGATGGGGTCGATGTAAGCCCTGCCGCCGTCTATGCGGCAATGAGTCTCGGGCGAGGAGCCGAAGATGCGGAATCCGCCGAGGTCGAAGTAGAACAGGTAGGGCGAGGGGTTGATGCTCCTCAGCGCGCGGTAGAGCTTGAAGTCATCGCCCTCATACTTCTGTATGAACCGGCGCGAGGGAACTATCTGGAACGTGTCGCCGCGCAGGCAGTGGGCAATGCACTTTCTTATGTTTGCCTTGTGCTGTTCGTCGGTGAGCGTCGACGTGGTGTCGCCCACGGGACGGAATCCGAACGCCTTGACGCTGCTCTTGTTCATGTGGCGCACGATGTCGTCGATGTCGCTCTCCCCGCCGAGGGTGACGATGGTGAGCGTGTTGTTGAAGTTGTCGAACACGATGACGTCGCGGAACAGGATGTAGAGCATGTCGGGCGCGTCGTTCTTCTCCATCGTCTCGTCCTTCACGGCGATGTTCTCGAAATATCTCACGGCGTTGAACGACGTGTAGCCGTAAAGCCCGCAGTGCTCAGCCTTGTCGCCTTCCACCTTCAGGCTGCTCATGAACTCTGTGAAGGCTGCCTCCACGGGATATGCCTCGCTTATCTCGCGGGTGGTGACGGTGCCGTCGGGATAGGTGCAGGTGGCTGCGCCGTGGCCTATGGCTATCTGCGCCATCGGGCGTATGGCTATGAATGAGCGGCTGTTGTTCTGGTCGTGATAGTCGCTGCTCTCCATCAGCGCGCTCTGGGGATAGATGTCTCGCAGTCTCATGTAGACGCCCACCGGGGTGTGCATGTCGGCGAGTATCGTCCGTGTGTGTGTGGTGTACTTAAATGTTTCCATATTCTCCTGCCATTTCTTTGTGTGATAGATAAGTGTCCATGTCTTTGTCGCCCCTGCCGCTCACGGTGAGCACCACGATGTCGGCGGGCTTCAGCTGCATCTTTTGCAGGGCGGCTATTGCGTGTGCGCTCTCCAGCGCCGGGATTATTCCCTCAAGGCGTGTCAGCTCGTAGGCTGCCCTTACCGCCTCGTCGTCGTTGATTGACAGCACGGTGGCGCGGTGCTGGCTTGCCATGTTGGCGTGGATGGGACCGATGCCGGGATAGTCGAGACCAGCCGAGATTGATTCCGCCTCCATTATCTGACCGTCGGGTGTCTGCATCACCAGGGTCTTGCTGCCGTGGAGTATTCCTAAGCGTCCGGCGTGTATCGTGGCGGCGGTGTGACCCGTGTCGGCTCCCTGTCCTCCTGCTTCGGCAAGCACGATGTTCACCCGCTCGTCGTCGATGTAGTGATATACGGTGCCGGCGGCGTTGCTGCCTCCTCCCACACACGCCACGAGATAGTCGGGATAGTCTCTGCCCACCTTCTCAGCCAGCTGCGCCTTTATCTCTTCCGATATTATGCTCTGCAGCCTCGCCACCATGTCGGGGTAGGGGTGAGGGCCCACCGTGCTGCCTATTATATAAAAGGTGTCGGCGGGATGGCAGCACCAGTCGCGGATTGCCTCGTTGGTGGCGTCCTTCAGCGTCATGTTGCCGGTGGTCACGGGGCACACCTCGGCGCCGAGCATCCTCATGCGCTCCACGTTCAGGTGCTGGCGCTCCACGTCGAGCGCTCCCTGATACACCACGCAGGGCATTCCCATGAGTGCGCACACTGTGGCGGTTGCTACGCCGTGCTGTCCTGCTCCCGTCTCTGCTATTATGCGGGTTTTGCCCATCTTTTTAGCCAGTAGAATCTGCCCTATGGTGTTGTTTATCTTGTGTGCTCCCGTGTGGTTCAGGTCCTCGCGCTTCAGGTAGAGCCTGCAACCGTACTTCTCGCTCATCCTCCGTGCATAATAGAGCGGCGACGGGCGCCCCACATAGTCGCGAAGCAGCTGCATGTACTCGCTCCTGAACTCCTCGCTCTCAATCACCTTGAGATACTCGTTTTTCAGAGTCTCCACCGTGGCGTACAGTATTTCGGGGATGTACGCCCCTCCGAATTCTCCGTAGAATCCCTTTTCGTCCACTTGAAATGTCTTTTTCATAAAGTTTCCTTTCTGTTTTATTTTTTGTTTGTTTATTTTCGTTGTTGATAATAAAGCAACAAGGCTCGCCGCTGTCGCGACGAGCCTTGCTGTATCTTTATCTTGTTCTGAACAATCAATGTTTAGGTACACGGCTGTATGTCTCGCGACTTTTCAATCTCGAGCTCTGCCACCACCATGCGTTGTTGTTCAGATACCTTTTCATATTGTTTTGCTGTTATTTTTTGTTTCCTGACTGCAAAAGTACTGATAATATCTGAAACTACCAAACTTTTTGCCATTTTTTTTCGTTTTTATATGAAAAAAGTTTTTCGGAGTGTGAAACACCTTATATATTATTATGTACCGGATCGGAATTTATATTTAGAAATTTCACACAATCATGAATTCCGCCATAACCATGTTGCTTACAAACACTCCCTGACGGGTGAGATGCAGGCGGTTGCCGTCGTGTGTCAGCAGGCCGCTTGAGAGAAATTGTCTGGCGATGTGTTCCGCTTTTGTTCTCATTTCATGTCCGAAACGGGTTTCCATTTCGTCAAGGTCAATTCCCTCGGCGGTGCGCAGGCGCAGCATTGTGTAGTCGTTGAGGCTCTCGGTGGGTGAGAGATGCTCACGCACGGCTGGCAATTCTTCACGCTCAAGTGCTTCTATATATATAATAAGGTGTGGAGGGTTGGATGAGCGGGTGGCTTTGCCGTCGAATGAGTGGGCTGCGGCGCCTATGCCAAGATAGGGTGTGAGATTCCAGTAGCTGCTGTTGTGCTGTGAGCGGTAGCCTTTGCGTGCAAAATTGCTGATTTCGTAATGCTCGTAGCCAGAGTGACGCAGGGTGTCGATGAGCGTTTCATACATTTTGCGCTCTGTCTCCTCTGGTGTTTCTGTGATTTTGTTTTGCTCCAGCATACGGTATAGTTGTGTACCTTCCTCGTACATCAAGCAGTAGGCGGAGATGTGCGGCACGTCGAGAAGCAAGGCTTTGTCGATGTCACGCTTGAAGTCGTCGATGGTCTCCTCGGGAAATCCGTACATAAGGTCGATGGAAATGTTGCTGAACCCGGCACGTTTCAGATTCCCCACTGCCTGAGTTATCTGAGCGGAGTTGTGACGACGGTGCAGGAACTTCAGGCGGCTATCGCCGAAGGTCTGCGCCCCCATGCTCACACGGTTTATGGGCAGTTGCGCAAGAGCCTTGGCGTATTCTTCGGTGATGTCATCCGGATTGCATTCTATTGTTATTTCCTTTGTCGATGGATCAATGTCGTCGGCAACTGTGGCGAAGAGTTGGCGCAAATGCTCTGTTGAGAGCGTGCTCGGAGTGCCGCCACCTATATATATAGTGTCCCACGATGCTCTTTGGGGCAGAATCTCATGCTTTCGCATTTCGTATTCTCTGCATAGTGCGCCGACATAGCGGTCGTGCATTCCACTGTTTACTGTAGAAAAGAAATCGCAGTAGATGCAACGGCTCTCACAAAATGGTATATGAATGTATAATCCAGCCATTATTTAGTTGTTTTTTATGCAAAAGTACTAATAAAGTTTAAGATTTGAAAGTTTTTGCCCATAAAATATTGCGTAATTGGAAAAATATGTCTAAATTAGTAGCCGAAAATAATTTTTTACGAATAATTTTATACAATATAACCTAAAAAAACTATAAGGATTATGAGAGTATACCAAACCAACGAGATCAAAAACATTGCGCTGCTTGGCAGTGCGGGTAGCGGCAAGACAACCCTTGCCGAGTCTATGCTTTACGAAGCAGGTATTATCAAGCGTCGCGGTACGGTGGAGGGAAAGAACACTGTGAGCGACTATTTCCCAGTGGAACAAGAATACGGCTACTCTGTGTTCTCAACAGTATTTCATACTGAATGGAACAACAAGAAGCTTAACATAATCGACTGTCCTGGAAGTGACGACTTTGTAGGCGGTGCAATTACTGCCCTGCACGTTACCGACCAGGCAGTTATTCTTATTAACGGTCAGTATGGTCCTGAGGTAGGCACGCAAAATAATTTCCGCTATACCGAGAAACTGAAGAAGCCGGTGATTTTCCTTGTAAACCAGCTCGACAGTGACAAATGCGACTTCGACAACATCATTTCCAACATGCAGGAGATTTATGGTCCGAAGTGCGTGCAGATTCAGTATCCTATACAGACAGGTCCCGGATTCAACTCACTCATTGATGTGCTCCTCATGAAGAAATATTCGTGGAAGCCCGAGGGAGGTGCTCCAATCATCGAGGAAATTCCAGAGGAAGAGATGGAGAAGGCGCACGAGTTGCACAAGATTTTGGTTGAGGCAGCGGCAGAGAACGATGAGACTCTCATGGAGAAGTTCTTCGAGGAGGAGTCGCTCACTGAGGACGAGCTGCGTGAGGGCATCCGCAAGGGATTGGTGACACGCTCTATCTTCCCTGTGTTCTGCGTATGTGCAGGCAAGGATATGGGTGTACGCCGCCTGATGGAGTTCTTGGGTAATGTTGTTCCGTTTGTAAGTGAGATGCCAAAGATGCACAACACCCGCGGCGAGGAGATTACTCCCGACAGCAACGGTCCCGTGTCACTCTATTTCTTCAAGACCGGCGTTGAGCCACACATCGGTGAGGTTTGCTACTTTAAGGTGATGAGCGGCACAGTGAAGGCTGGTGCCGACCTTACCAATGCCGACCGTGGCTCGAAGGAGCGCATCACTCAGATCTTCGCTTGTGCTGGTGCCAACCGTATTCCTGTTGACGAGCTTTGTGCTGGTGACATCGGCTGTGCCGTGAAGCTGAAGGATGTCAAGACAGGCAATGCCCTCAACGGCAAGGATTGCGACAGCAAATACGATTTTGTGAAATATCCTAACCCTAAATACTCCCGTGCCATCAAGGCTGTGAATGAGGGAGAGACCGAGAAACTCATGGCTGCTCTTACCAAGATGCGTCAGGAAGACCCGACATGGGTTGTGGAGCAGAGCAAGGAGCTGCGCCAGGTTATTGTTCACGGTCAGGGTGAGTTCCACCTGCGCACACTGAAGTGGCGTCTGGAGAACAACGAGAAGATTCAGACCGTCTACGAGGAGCCGAAGATTCCTTATCGCGAGACCATCACAAAGGCTGCACGTGCCGACTATCGTCACAAGAAGCAGTCGGGTGGTGCAGGTCAGTTTGGTGAGGTTCACCTCATCGTTGAGCCGTATGCCGATGGAATGCCCGATCCTACGGTGTTTAAGTTCGGAGGTCAGGAGTTCCGCATGAACATCCGCAGCCGCGAGGAAGTGCAGTTGGAGTGGGGTGGCAAGCTTGTGTTCCTCAACTCCGTGGTTGGCGGTGCCATCGACACACGTTTCATGCCTGCAATCCTTAAGGGAGTGATGGAGCGCATGGAGCGCGGTCCGCTCACCGGCAGCTATGCCCGCGATGTGCGTGTAATCGTATATGACGGTAAGATGCACCCGGTTGACTCTAACGAGCTTTCGTTCATGCTTGCTGCACGCAATGCCTTTGCAGCAGCATTCAAGGAGGCGGGACCGAAGATTCTGGAGCCTATCTACGACCTTGAGGTATATGTTCCTGCCGATTTCATGGGCGATGTTATGAGCGACCTTCAGGGACGCCGTGCCCTCATCATGGGTATGGACAGCGAGGCTGGCTACCAGAAACTCTCTGCCAAGATACCTTTGAAGGAGCTCAGCAACTACAGTATTGCCCTCAGTTCACTCACCGGCGGCCGTGCGTCGTTCACCACAAAGTTTGCAAGCTACGAGCTTGTGCCTAACGACATACAGCAGCAGCTCATCAAGGAGCATGAGGCAGAAGAGGAATAACACATTGTTAATAATATCTATTATAAGGCTGTGGTGTGGGCATTGCAGATGCTTGCATCGCAGCCTTTGCCGTTTTTGCGTGACAGTGTTGGCGGTTGTTGCCGTTGTCTCGTGTGGAGGTCACGGCTCAGGGACACCGCAATGTAAATGTATAATGCCGCAGGGAGTGCAGCTTTGTGAGGGCGATGTGGTGATGCGCAGTGGTGGCGGTGTGACCAGTCATGCGGTTATGATTGCCGACGGCAACGGGGCTTATTCCCATGTTGGTATTGTTGCCGATTCGGCAGGAGTGCTGGTGATTGTTCACGCAGTCCCCGACGAGCCAGACTTTGAGGGCGATGTTGACAGGGTGAAGATGGACAGCGTGGAACGGTTTTTCTCATCAGTCAACGCTGAGCATGGCGAAGTGTTGCGCCACAACGATTCCACTGCAGCCAGAGCGGCTGCCCGCTGTGCTGTGGAGATATACAGGCGCCACACACTATTCGACCATGACTATGATGAAAAGGACACCACACGTATGTGTTGTACCGAGCTTGTCACCTTCTCGTTCTCAAAAGCAGGTGCACCTCTCACAGGGGTGGAACGTCATAGGCTGAGGGTGCTCAATGTCAGTACAGACTGTGCATTTCCGTCGGACATCCTTCATTGTGCCGACTTCAAGTCGGTAATAAAGTTCTGAAAATATGGTGGATTCTATACATAGTAGAATATAATGTTAAACTTTAAACTAAAAATTATTATGAGAAAGTTATTTTTGTTTGCAACAGTATGTCTGTTTGCTGTGTTGTTGAGCGGTTGCGCGAGCAACTCGCCGGAGAGTGTGGCTAAGAAGTCACTGCAGTGTCTCATTGACAAAGATTACAAGGGATATATGGATCTTGTGTATATCAGTGACAAAAATGGTACAAGAGATGAGGCCGCCATTGAGAAGCTCAGGTCTGAGTGGGTTCAGCTTCTTGAGCAGAAAGTTGACAAGGAATATGCCAAGAAAGGCGGTCTGAAGTCATACGAAATCACAAAAGTGGAGATGCAGGAGGATGGACAGAAGGCAAAGGTGACAGCTAAGATAAAATATGGGGATGACTCTGAGGAAGATACCGATGTGGTGTTGGTGAAGACTCCTGAGGACAAGTGGATGATTAGTCTTGGCAACAAATGATTCGGTGTGAAATCCACAAAATTCCGGTTGGCTGATAATGCCAACCGTTTTTGTTTGGTTAGAGTCAGAAATACCATTATGTAAACATTTACCTTTATTAACCTTACATAATATTTTTATAATCATCCCATCTCACATTATTTGAAATAAAAAATATAAAATTAACATCTAAATGGCGGCTTTTTATTTATGAATGTTATAAGTTATGATTTATGATAAAAAAATTTGCAGGAGTCAGAATTTCTTTATTCCTTTGCAGTCGAGAGAAATTTTTTTTAGTATTAACTTAACATTTAGAATGAGATGAAAAGGATTATTACATTATTTGCAGCCACAGCGTTGGTAGCATCGGTAGCAGCACAGACTGTAACTGAAAGTAAGGGAAGAGACAATTGGTACATCGGTATCAATGGTGGTATGGCAACAAAGGCAACAGGTCATGCATGGCTTAAAGGCATGCAGCCCAATGTCGGACTGCGAGTAGGCCGCAATTTCACACCTGTCTTTGGACTTGCGGTTGAGAGCAATGCTTATTTCAAGAGCACCGACGGAACAACTACGGGCACTGCCGTAAATGCATTGAATACCTCCATGCTTGGTACGGTTAACCTGAGTAACTGGTTTGGGGGCTATCCCGGTGAGCCGCGTCCGTTTGAGATTGTTGCACTTTACGGTGTCGGCTGGGGACATGTGTTTGGCTCGCCGTCTGAGGACTACAGCAACACAAGGGACGTGATGACTTCAAAGGCAGGTCTTGACTTTGTGTTTAATCTCGGAAGGAGCAAGGCATGGCAGTTATATGTGGAGCCTGCAATGGTGTGGAGCCTTGGTGGTAGCGGTTACAACCCCGGCATACAGTATAACCTCAACCACTCTGCATTTCAGGTGAACGTGGGATTGATTTATAAGTTGGGAAATTCAAATGGCACGCATAACTTTACTGTGGCTGAGCTTCGTGACCAATCGGAGATTGATGCCCTTAACGAGAGGATAAACGATATGCGTGGCAGCATGGAAGGAATGAATGCCAAGCTTGCAGCAAAGGACCGTCAGATTAACGAGCTCAATAATGCTTTGGACGAGTGCAACAGAAAGCCAAAGTATGTGAAGCCTGCCACAGCCACAAATCTGCAGCCTACAGTACTCTTCCGTCAGGGCAAATCGGTTATCGACCCGGCTCAGTATGCTCCTATAGAGCTCATTGCCCAATATATGAGGAACCATCCGGAAGCAAAGGTTGAGATTATCGGATATGCCTCACCTGAGGGAACGGCTGAGTTTAATCAGCGCTTGTCAGAGCAGCGTGCCGAGGCTGTAAAGAAGGCACTTGTGAAAAAATACAAGATTTCTTCCGACCGCCTCACCACAAAGGGTAAGGGAGCCACGGACGAACTGTTCGAGCAGGTGGAATTTAACCGAGTGGCAACATTCAACGATAATGCCAAGTAAAGTGTATATATTTTAAGTTTGTAGTATTAGTTTAGTTCGATCATGATGAAGATGGTGTGTCAGAGTTTTTTCACTGATGCACCATCTGTTTGTTTTGATATGGAAATATTAAAAAATGTTTTTATTTCTGAATTTCTTCACTCTTCATTCTTCATTCTTCATTTTTCTTTGTACCTTTGCATGCCCAAATCAAAGAAAATATGCATCTAAAGATATAAAAGATGTTTTTCAACGAGGAAAGATGCTCGAGTGGTTGAAGAGGCACGCCTGGAAAGCGTGTAAACGTCAAAAGCGTTTCGGGGGTTCGAATCCCCCTCTTTCCGCTTTTTCTTGAAAAATGTTAACTACTTGCATTATTCATCATTCTTCATTTTTTGGTACCTTTAAATAAGCTACTCTCGCTGTAACAGTTCTCTCACTATATAAAACGTTAAAAAATGTTTTTATATTTTGTTTTGTCCTCGCTTATTCGTACCTTTGCACTCGGATTGTCTGTACTTGATTCCAGAAAGTCTGAAAAGGCTTAGGCTTTTGTAGGACAAACGCGGATGAAAGTAGCTTGCGCCGTGCCAAGTGTGACAATGCCATCTTTGGTGGCAGGCATACAAGGCGGTTGGGTGGGTAAAAGGACATTCCAAGACATATAGAAGGCGTTTACTTGGCGCTGTGTTTGAGACGTACCAGAAATCTCGCAAATTTCACCAATTCGATCTCGAACGTAGCAACGGTAGATGTCCCGGGTGTGATTATATCCACTCCCGTGAGACCTTGTTAGCACATATTATACCCTCTCGTAGGGGGATTTGCTATGTTGTCTATACAGGGTCTCCAAAGGGGTATCGCATATAGTTCATATCGGCGTGGGCTCTGACGTTGTCTGTTCGATTGAATTGGGCAATGCGAGAGCCTCGGTACGTGGAACGGACAACAGGAAAGTTTCCACGCTCTTTTTATGTCCATATTTTCTGACATGTAATGTCATGAATATGAACGCATTGACTGATGCTTCATCGCAATTGTCTGCTATAGACACCCGCACAGAACAGGGTTCCAGTGTTGCTTCCGATTTGAAAAACACACAAATCGGGGAGTCGGTAGAATATGCTCGTGACCCAATGAAGCACTGGTTTGTCCTCCGGGTACGCTACGGAAAGATACAGGCGGCACGTGAGCTGCTGGAGAACCGGCATATTCATCACTATCTGCCTCTGCGCTGTGAGGTGAGAAAAAACAGTGATACACAGCGCTATCAGAAAAAGCTCTTCTTCCAAAGTCTCATATTCGTTTATGTCGAACCAGAGGTCCTTGACGGGTTAATCAGGAATAAGAAGGACAACACTGTTCTCACCTACTATTATAATCACTTTGTCATTGACAGTCAAGGCAAGAATCCTCCGCTTCTTATCCCCGATCCCATGATGGACAACTTCATCCGGCTGACGAGTATTGAGGATGAGCATATCCGTCTGGTTGACCCAGAGGCGTGCCATTACAAACGGGGCGACATGGTTATTATAACCAAGGGAAAGTTCAGGGGCATCATAGGCCGTCTGGCACGGGTTTCCCAAGAACAGCGGGTTGTAATCAATCTTGAGGGCGTGGGCATGATAGCCACAGCCTACATCCCCACGGCATTCATCGAACCCTTTGACGAGATTTGGGAAAATGCAGATTGAAAAAAGTAAGTTAACTTCTCTTTGGTCTGACTCGTTCTTTTCATTGCGGTTTTATGAGACTCTTACATATAGTCCCCAAAAAAGGAGTTGACTCCTTAAAAACAGCATAAGTAAGCACTCTCCATATCTCACTTTGTCAATATCCGAAAGCACAACTGATTAAGCGAGAGCAGTGAAAGCTCGCTTACTATATTGAGCGTAAAAAAGACCGGATGAAATCCAACATTTTCGTTAAGCCAGATGAGCAATGATGAGATTGCTCAATCATTGCCATGTTGGGAAAAGGTGCATGAAAATGAATATATTCCCCAGACAGGACACTGATCTGTATCCTTGTCCTTAAAATAAAGAATGGAGTTACTTTTTCTGTAAAAAGTTTGGTAGAATAGAATTTTATGCGTATCTTTGCAAGCAAAAATAGTATTTGGAGGAATGTTCATGGACATTTATAATAAGGAAATTAAGGAAAAGCGTGAAGCGGCAATGAAACGTTTTATGGCTGCTAAAGCAAGAAAACAACAACGTATGGCAGAGTTGGAACAATTACTTCGTCAGGATTTTGTTGCACGTACTGGTGAAGAACCAAAGTTTGTTAACGTGTGGTAACATGAAACCGCTATCCTTGCAAAAAATCAATGCCACTTCACCTTATGAAGTGACAATGCCTGTCTCTCCTAATGTCTATCACTTCTTAACAGATTATGGTGTGGATATTGCCGTCAGTTTTGACTTAGACGATTTATTGGAACACGGCGAGGCATATATGTTTAATATTAACAATGCCAACAGGCAGAGATCACCAAGAGATTTAAAGGTAAGAGATACAATAATTGCTATTATAGGTAATTTCTTTGAAATTAATTCTGTTGCCTTGCTTTATATCTGTGAGACATGTGACAGAATGCAAGCAATGAGAAACCGTTTGTTCGAATCGTGGTTTGCCTATGCCAACAATAATGAAGATTATGTGATAATGGTGGCAAAAATTCGCGATTTGGAAGATGTTGAGAATTACGCTGCTATGATTCTAAGAAAAGACAATCCTCATTTTGTTGATTATGTTTCTGAGTTTAATCAAACGGTTAATATGTTTATATTAAAACCAGAACACGAATAAGTTGGATTGCAGGGACTTTTGAGCAGGACACTGGTCTGTCCCTGTGTCCTGAGTTGCATGAGGAACGCGGCAGGCGTAAGAGTGCCGAGGCAAAGGCAAGGAACTCGACCAGCAGCTTAAGTATGCCCAAAAGAACAAGTTCGGCAACAAACGCCAAAATGCCCGCAAGGAGAGTGACAGTAAGGAAGATGTGGATCGTGAGGACGAGAAGAACAGGTTTGACGGTACCGATGGAACTGCATCCATCAAGTCGGTTGAGGGTACTCCCGTCTTCCATCCCACCGATGACTCCAAAGTACCAGGCAGGATTATCGAGCGCAAGTCGGTCGGAGATGACTGTTGCCTACCATAGTGTCATCTCCACCGTAAAGCTTCGTGGCATGTTGGAGGTACCTTGGTGAATTTTTCAAAAAGACAGTGCAGCCTGTCTTATGCAAATATATTTAACGGATGTCGGGATTTCTTTAATCTGACACCAGCAAATATAGGTATGGCTTATGCCAAATATCGTGCAAATGAATATAAAGCAAAGCTCGCTTGTCTTTATTGAGTGTAGCCGATATTCAAAGATTAATTGTTAAATCAAACGTTTAATTTTTAACACACGAAATGATAGAGCACTGCAGAGTGCTTTAAATCAGACGTGTGCCCTAAATTGAGTGCTTACAGATGAGCAGAACAAAGCTTGCTTTAGCTATGCATGACAAGCCATAATCAATAAAATTAATTTTAATGTTCAATTTAGACGTTTTCCCTGAAAAAGGGGGAGATGTCAAAATTGGACGTTTACTGAAATAAGAAACCTAAATTATTAATAATATGAATTTTGAAGAAACCATTTCACGATATATATTGACAGATGTGATGGTCGATAGTGTAATCATAACTGAGGAACTTTTCGCTGAAAGGAATCTGGATGAGGCAAGACAAATTAATCCTATAATTCCAGGGACTAGATATACTTATAGAATAGATGTCCCATTTGGAGAACAACGTCCAGGCAACCAAAAACACATCCACGTTTTGGCAAAGAATGGTAATGAACTTTTTGCAATGAATGTTGACGGAACTGCGCATGACGGATACCATAAGGTACAAATTCCACAAGACGTAAGAACTTTTCTTTTTGATAAAGGCTTCACTCTTCCACCAAATAATATCATTGAGTTTTACACTTCCACTCAGAATACAGCGAGATCATTAATCATGGAGAACGAAACACTATCTTCGCCATGGTCGAAGTTAGTCCCAAAAGTATGTAATATTATCAGCGAAAGCACAAAATTTCAAATAATAGAGAGCAATTTACCTATTGCAGAAGTGAAAATGTATTTAATATCTGAATTTACACATTTTTTCAAAATCAATGTTCCTTGTCAGAAAATTGATACCTTAAAGGATATCCTAATCAACACCTTTAAAAAATACACACATTTCGTTAATAACGTCATGCAGAAAAATGAAGACAGTAATGCACAACACCAGCTGTTTATAGCATGGGAAGATGCAAGCGGAACTCAGTATGAAGTTGAGGAAGTACTTTAATGGATTGTGAAAATTAATAACAATGAAAAAAGTAATAACATACGGAACATACGACCTTTTACATCAAGGTCATATAAACCTGTTGCGCCGTGCCAAGGAACTTGGCGACTATCTGATAGTGGGAGTAACTAATGATAGTTTCGACCGTGACCGTGGAAAACTCAATGTCCGTAACAATGTTCTGGAGCGTGTTGAGGCGGTTAAGGCAACAGGTTTTGCAGATCAAGTGATAATAGAAGACTATATTGGGCAGAAGATTGACGATATTCAGAAATATGACGTTGATATCTTTGCTATCGGGTCTGACTGGGAAGGAAAGTTTGATTATCTCAATGAATTTTGTCAAGTGGTTTATTTGCCGAGGACTGAGGGCATTTCTTCCACTATGCTTCGTGAAGAGTCACAAGATGTTGTTAAACTTGGTGTTATTGGTTGCGGGCGTATCGCTAACAAATTTGCTAAAGAGCTACCTTTTGTTAGTGGTGTGGAGATTACAAATGCATACGACATTGATTTTTCAAAAGCGGCACAATATGCAATTGACCATAATCTTCCAGATGTAACGAGAGATATAAACAAATTATTGGATAATGTTGATGCGGTATATATAGCAACTCCCAATGTCACTCATTATGATCATATAAAAAAAGCTATAGAAAAAGGGAAACATGTTCTTTGTGAGAATGCTATGGTTACCAATCCTGTATTGGCTAAGGAACTGTTTGATATGGCTGAGAACAAAAAAGTTGTGCTAATGGAAGCTATAAAAACAGCTTACACACCGGCATTTAATCATCTAATGACTATGATAAAGTCGGGACTTATAGGAGAGGTCGTTGATGTAGAAGCGTCTGTTTCCACTTTGAAAAAGGACAAGAATGCCCGTGAGTTAAATCCTCAATTGGGTGGTGGATGTATGTTTGAAATGGGCAGTTATCCACTTCTTCCAATTTTCAAGTTGTTGGGTACACAATATGATAATCTTAATATTTACAGTCGCATGAGTAATGGCGTGGATATTTATACGAAGGGAGTGATGAGATTTCCTAAGGCTATATGCTCATTCAAATTAGGCATGGGAGTTAAGACTGAAGGCAACTTAGTAATTTCAGGTACAAAGGGTTATGCGTATGTTCCTTCTCCATGGTGGAAAATGGATTATTATGAATTGCGGTATGAAGATCAAAACAAGAACAAAAAATTCTTTTATAAATTTGACGGAGAGGGGTTGCGGTATGAACTACAAGAATTTATCTCCTGTATTTTTAATAAAAGATACAGTACTACAAGACTAAGAAGGCGTGAATGTATAGCCATAGCGGGTGTAATGAAACAGTTTAGCGAGAATAAGAATGTAATGGATATATAATTATGAGAAATTTTGTAGTTACAGGCTCAACAAAAGGAATAGGCAAAGCAATCGTAAAAGCCATATTGGATAGGTATGATGACTCATTCGTATTTATGTCATATCATAATGACGATAATGCAGCAGAGATTTGTAAAAAAGAATTCGGGAACCGAGTTGATGTTCAAAAAGTAGATATGGGCTCATATAAAGAAGTAGCAAGCTATAGCAAATATCTCTGTAAACAGTCCGGGGGGGTGGATTGCCTTATTCTTAATGCAGGCATTGGATACAAAGTGCCATTTAATGAATTAAATGTTGAAGAATGGGAGCGTGTGATGAGAGTGAATGTTAGTGTTCCTATTTTTTTGATAAAAGAATTGCTGCAAAGTTTTAAGAAAGGAAGTTCGATTATTATGGCAGGTTCGTTGATGGGAAGAATTCCTCATTCCGGTTCTTTGGCTTATGGTGTAAGTAAGGCTGCAGTACATGGTGCTGTTAAGAATCTAATGAAATTTTTATCTCCATATGAGATTAGAATTAATGCCGTGGCGCCAGGATTTACAGAATCAGAATGGCACAAAGGAAAACCTGATGATTTTTTTGAAAAAATATCTACTAAGATTGCCAATCATCGATGGGCTAAATGTGAAGAAATAGCAGACGCTTATCTTTTTGTTGTAAATAATGAATACATTAATGGCAGTATTATAAATATTGATGGCGGATATTCATATTTCTAATATATATCCAGAATATAATAAAGTTAAATAATCAACAATGACAGTTTCAGATTATATAATAGATTTTTTCGTCCGTAAGGGAATCAAAGATTTCTTTGGATATCAGGGTACGATGATCGCCTATTTTGTAGATGCAATTCATCGTAATCCTAATGCAAATAATCATTCTTGCTATAATGAGCAGGGCGCCTCTTTTGCCGCTTGTGGTTATGCGCAAGCTGGTAAGAAATGTGGTGTAGCATATTCAACAAGTGGACCAGGTGCTGTGAATTTATTGTCCGGTGTAGCAAATGCCTACTTTGACTCTGAGCCTACTATATTTATTACAGGTCAGTTAAATACTTACGAATATACAGGAATACCAGAGATGCGTCAGCAAGGTTTTCAGGAAATCAATATCGTAGAGATGGCTAAACCCATTACCAAATATGCCGTCCAAATAACAGACGCAAAAGATACTCGATATGAACTAGAAAAAGCATGGTATCTTGCCAATAACGGTAGAAAAGGCTCTGTGCTCATTGATTTGCCGATGAATATACAGCGAACAGAATTCAATGCTGACGAGCAACAAAAATTTACACCAAGTATAAACGAAACACAGAAAATAGAATACCAACAGATATATGATGCTTTATCTAAGAGCAAACGACCAGTAATCATTGTTGGTAACGGTGTTTGTGATAGATATCAATCAAAACTAAAAGCATTTATCAAGATAAATAATATACCTACGATTACAACCTTGCTTGCAAGCAGTTTTCTTTCAGAAGATGAATTGCACCTTGGTAATATGGGCAGTTCATATGGAAATAGAACAGCCTTAATGGCCGTACATAAAGCCGACTTACTTATATCTATAGGAGCGTCTTTAGGTAAGAGACAGACAGGAGTTAAATTAGAAAATTTTGCCCCCAATGCTCAACTTATCAGAATTGATATAGATGAGACTCAGCTTAAGGCAAAAATAAAAAAAGGTGAATTGCAGATTAAAGCTGATACCTCTAATTTTATAGAAGGACTAACAATTAATAAATATACTCAAGACATTGAGGAATGGGTGGACTTTATCCATAGTGTAAAGGCATACTACACAAATTTTGATAAGAACTTGCCAGAACTATATCCTAATCATTATATAGAAAGTATAAGCGATTTGTTACCTGATGGATATAACGTTGTCAGTGATGTTGGACAACACATGATGTGGGTTGCCCAGTCATTCCATTTAAAGAAAGACCAGCTAATGTTATTCTCAGGTGGACATGGTGCTATGGGATATGCCTTGCCAGCAGCAATTGGTGCTTATTATGCTAATAGGAAACCATCTATAGCAATTAGTGGCGACGGAGCATTTCAGATGAATATCCAAGAACTTCAATGGGTTGTTAGAGAAAAGCTCCCTATAAAAATAGTGGTAATGAACAACCATTGTCTTGGTATGATTCGCTCTGTTCAGGAAGATTATATCGATTCACGTTATGAAGGTGTGTCTGAAGAAAGCAATTTCTCTCCATGTCGATTTAAGGAGATTGCACAAGCTTATGGTATTGAGTCAAAGAGAATAACTTTTATTGATGAGCTTGATAATATCACTTTTGACAGTCAAAGTGCTTTCTTACTTGAAATTGATATGGACAACAAGACATTAGCTTTGCCAAAAACTTTTTTTGGCGATCCTGTTTATCGTCAAAGGCCATATATACCTGATGCTGATTTGCAGAAAATGTTGGATTTCTAAAAGAACATTCTGTGATAATATACATTGTGCTTATAAAATAATTCAACAGCTTAATATGTTTGGAATAAAAACAAGAATAATACATAGTATAGATTATTGTAGGGCACTCTATTATAATAGTATTGTTCTCCCACGTAAAATACAACAAGTTCGTTGTAAAGATAATATAAAAGTTCTGTTTCTCGTTTCTGAACTGAGTCCATGGAAAACAGAAAATTTGTATTTGACGATGTTAAAACATCCCCGTTTTTCTCCTGTGCTTGGATTATTCACATCTCCAGAAATTCCCTATGCACGCAAGCAACTTGAAGAATATTGTAAAGAAAAAGAATACGAGTTCAGGGATTTGGATTTGATAGATATAAGAACTCTTAAGGCAGATATTATATTCTATCAGAAACCTTATTTGGATTGGGGGGCATATCCTGAGAAATTGAAAATCGAGAGAAATCTTTATGCTTTATTTTGTTATGTATTTTATGGCTTCCATTCTATAAATGTATGTTGGGGTGACAACCTGCGTTTATATAAATATGCATGGCAAATATATTATGAGAATAAAAGGCTAATAAAGGATGTTAAGCCATTCTTGTTGAATGGAGGTAGAAACGTCGTTGCTACAGGATTGCCTATACAAGACCTGTTGAATATAAAACCAGAAAATGTTGAAGACCCGTGGAAAGATGATAAAGGTAGAAAGCGTATAATATACGCCCCACATCATACTATTGCCGACATGCATTCAGAGGGTATTGCATATTCTACATTTTTAGATTATTATTATTTCATGCTTGAAATGGCTGAGAAATATAAAAATGAAGTTTTTTTCGCTTTTAAACCACATTCCATATTATATAAAAACCTTTTAAAAGTATGGGGAATAGAGCGAACTGACGCATATTATGACAGGTGGAAATCGTTGGAGAACGGACAGTTAGAGACTGGAACATACCAGGGATTGTTTATGCACTCTGATGCAATGATACACGATTGTGGCTCATTCACTATAGAGTATCACTATACAAAGAACCCTGTATTATATCTAATAAAAGACGAACATCATGCCGACAACATGAATATAATGGGGCGTACAGCCTTTGATTTGCATTATAAGGCAAAGACACGAGAAGACATAGAACAGTTTATACAAAATGTAATCAACGAGGATGACCCTCTTAAACAAGACCGAGAGAAATTTTTCAAGGATTGTCTTCTTCCACCACATGGTAAGACTGCTTGCGAGAACATAATTAACTCTATTCTTGGAGAAGTGGAATATAAAAAGCAAAAATAATATATTATGTTAGTCTGTTATATACTGATATTTATTCTGCTTTGTGGGGGGGTAAGCGTCTCCAAAGCTGGATTTTATAACGATTATATAGACAAGAAACAGTGTGATTCAATAAAAGGGGTATTTATTCTTGTGGTTTTCATCAGACATATATATCCATATATTGTAGAAAGCGGATATGAAATGATGTCATTTTTCGACTCTGTAGGCTCAAAAATAGACTGCATGATAGGGCAACAGCTTGTTGTGATGTTTTTGTTCTATTCCGGATACGGTGTTATGGAGTCGATAAAGAAAAAAGGTAAAGACTATGTCACAAACATACCGAAGCATCGTATCTTACCCACTTTGTTAAACTTTGATGTTGCAGTTTTTTCTTTTATTATACTCGACTTGGCACTTGATATCAGCAAGCCTCTTGATATTACCTTATTGGCTTTCACAGGATGGACTTCAGTTGGAAACAGTAATTGGTACATCTTTGTTATTGTGACATGTTATATTTTAAACTATTTTGCATTTACAATAAAAATGAACAAATCCTACGTTTATGGAGGATGGGGTTTACTGATATTGACATTTGCTCTTCTTTTATTGTTATCTCGAACAAGAGAGGTTTGGTGGTATAATACGATAATGTGCTATCCAGCTGGCGCTATGTTCTCTGTCTATAAACAATGTATAGAAAGGTTTGTTCATGAAAGATATTGGACATGTTTAATTATTGCTATAGTAACTTTTATCATACTATTCAATATCGGAAAAGACTGTGCTGCAATCAGATATAATATTCTGTCAATAAATTTTACAGCAATAATTGTGATGTTTACAATGAAGGTTAAGATAGGTAACAGATTATTAGAATATTTTGGAAAAAATCTTTTCCCACTTTACATATACCAAAGACTACCAATGATTCTTTTAGCTACAATATGCAATGGTATTATTCCCAAAGAATACACAGCTGCATATATAACAAGTTGTTTTTTTATCACAATATTAATCACATACTTCTACAAATATTGGCAAATATGCATTAAATAATGGGTTCTATAAAAGAAGATACATTAAAAGGTACGAAATGGAGTGCGATAGAGAGATTCTCCGTGCAAGGCATTCAATTCCTATTGGGATTGATTATGGCGCGTCTATTGTCACCTTCTGATTATGGTACGGTGGGTATGCTTGCCATTTTTTATGCAGTGTCACAAACATTTATAGATAGTGGATTCAGCAATGCCCTGATTCGGAAAGTGGACCGTACGGAAGAGGATTTCTCAACAGTATTCTATGTTAACATAGGTATCGCAATAGTTTGTTATTGTGTATTGTTTTCAATAGCACCTTGGGTGGCAGACTTCTTTGGTATTCAGATTTTGTGTCCTATACTTAGGGTGCAGTCTGTTAATCTTATAATCAACTCTTTGATGGGAGTACAGGTAGCCCAGCTAACCATAAACATAGATTTCAAGGCATTGGCAAAAAGAGCTATGTTTGCCACGTTGGTATCTGGAGTGGTTGGTGTCATACTTGCATATTGGGGATTCGGAGTATGGGCTTTAGTATATCAAAGCATATTGAGTGCCATCATTAATCTCATATTTATATGGGTTTATTGCAGGTGGTATCCTAAGGAACGTTTTTCGAGGAAATCTTTTAACGAACTGTTCGGATTTGGAAGCAAGCTGTTGGCATCCGGTCTGCTTCATACTATTTATTTGAATCTTACAACGTTAATAATAGGCAAATATTTTTCTTCCAAAGATTTAGGTTTCTATACTCGTGGTACACAATTAGCTCAATTCCCATGTAACAATATTAACAGTGTACTGCAGCGAGTAACATTTCCGATTCTTGCAAAAATTCAAAATGAGGATGAGCATCTTATCCGCGTTTACAGAAAATATATCTGCATGACATCCATGATTATCTTCTTTGTCTGTACATTATTAGCTGCATTAGGTAATCCTATTGTCAGATTTCTACTTACCGACAAATGGGCTGATGCTATCATTTATCTTCAAATCTTTAGTTTTGCAATTATGTTTGACCATATATGCAGCATAAACCTCAATCTTCTTCAAGTTAAGGGACGCAGTGATTTGTTTCTACGTCTGGAGATTATTAAAAAGACAATATCTGTTGCTATTTTATTTGCGTCAATCCCATTCGGAGTAATAGGAATATGTGTTTCAAAGATTATTTACACTCAGATAGCAGTGTTCATCAACACCTATTATACTGGGAAATTATTCCATCTTGGTTATGTTACACAATTAAAAGACTTCATAGGTTTCCTCCTATATTCACTATTGTCCTGTATGCCAGCATATCTGTTGACATTCTTAGACCTTTCTCCTATAATAACAATAATATTAGGATGCACGTTATCAATGGTTATCTATTATTGTATCTTACATAATAATCCATATATGATTGAATTGGTAGATATAGCTAAAACAAAAGTATTTGAATAATGAATGTTTTATTTTATACGACATTTGAGGTAAGTCCTCATAAAGGTGGCACAGAACGCATTACGTCATCTATTTCTAATGGGCTTAGAAAATATAAGGGATACAAATGCTTTTCAGCATTTAGTTGTAAAATTCACGACAATTTTGAGAAAACACAATTTGATGGTATTGTCCAGCTTTGTTACAGAAATTTTGTAAAAACACTAAGACTGTATGTCATCGAGAATGACATAGACGTCATTATAAACCAAGGTGCTTTCGAGCTGACTTACATGATGCGTCAAGCAATTGAGGGGTTACGCAAAAAACATCTAATTTTTGTTCACCATTTCAATCCTGGTGCAGAAATACATTTTCTGACTCAATCAAATCTTAAATTTGAATTACGTAAACACCCATACAGAATAAAAAATATAGTCAAGCTTTGTTTTTTTTCTTATTTCAAAGAACAATATAAAAGAAGTCTTCAAAAAAACTATAAGGCTACTTATGAATATTCAGACAAAGTGGTTTTGCTCTCTGATAATTTCCGACCTGAGTTTAAGGTTTACGCAGGGATAAAGGATGGAACAAAGTTTAAAACCATACATAATTCTCTTTCATACGATACTTTTTTTGATATGACACAATACTTCAAGAAGAAAAAGGAAGTTCTGATTGTCTCGCGCCTTGATGAGGAACAGAAAAGAATATCATTGGCTTTAAGGATATGGGAATCAATAGAGAAAGATGAGCAATTTTCAGAATGGCGACTAATTATTGTTGGCCATGGTGAGATGGATGCCCCCAAATACCAGCATTATGTAAAGGCTAATGGGATGTCACACGTTACATTCATGGGTATGCAGGAGCCATCACAGTATTACATTCAGGCATCTTTATTTATGATGACATCTTTGTATGAGGGATGGGGACTTACTCTGACAGAAGCCCAACAGTTCGGATGTGTTCCTTTGGCTTTTAATAGTTACGCTTCTTTATCCGATATTATAACGGATGGAGTTAATGGATATATTATTCCAGAATGTGATCTACAAAAATATACAGAAAAATTGAAAAATCTCATGTCTGATGATGAGTTGCGGAAAAATATGGCATCTCAATGCATAGAACAATCTAATAGATTTGAACACACAAAAATCATAAACGAATGGGATAATTTAATCTGCAATATTGTTAGAGATTAATCATTGCTCAAAAAAATATATATAACAAAAAATAATCGTCGAATAAACAAAATAAGAATCATGTCAAACAAACTGAAAAACAGATGCGACACATGGGAATATATAGTATCTGACTTTACCAAAATATATGGGTGTTGTGTTTCGAGGGGGATTATAAAGCATGTGATGTTACATCCTCTCTCGCCTTTGTCATTCTTGTTTTTTTAGGTTGGCAAAAGACCAGGGACTATTGGCAAATATTACGAAAAAACTATGTCATTTAATAGGATTAGTTAGAAATATAGATATTTCTGTAGAGAAAACTTGGGTATGGGAATCAATTTAGGTCATTTTATGTGTATGGTAATCAATCCCAAAACAAAGATTGGAAATAATTGTAATCTTAGCCAATTTAATGAATATAGGATCAAATGAGAGTATTTCTGCAACCAATTGGTGATAATGTGTACATCGGTCCTCATGTATGTAACGTATAAAATGTACATGTCGGTGATAATGTTACCATTAGAGCAGGTGCTGTAGTTACACATGACATGCCTGATAATGCGACCGTAGCTGGGGCCAGCACGAGTGCTAAATTTCAACTCATCTGGCAGATATATCGGGATACGATATAATGCAACATAAACGGAAAATAAACATACACAGATATTATGATACCAAAGATTATTCATTATTGCTGGTTTGGAGGAAAACCTCTACCGGAGAGTGCAAAGAAGTGCATTGCATCGTGGAGAAAGTTTCTCCCCGACTATGAGATAAAAGAGTGGAATGAAACTAATTTTGATGTAAACATCATTCCCTATACAGCTGAGGCATACAGTGTAAAGAAATATGCCTTTGTGAGTGATTATGCCCGTTTCTGGATACTCTATAAGTATGGCGGGCTATACTTCGATACAGATGTAGAAGTTATCAAGAATATGGATGACATCATCGGTAAAGGACCTTTTATGGGATGTGAGAATGAGGCGCAACCTAAAGCTACACCTTATGAAATAGGAGTGAACCCTGGACTTGGTCTCGGTGTACCCCCAGGCTTTAGCCTGTATGGGGAAATATTGGATATATATGGCAGCAAACATTATATATTGCCGGATGGCACTTTTAGTTACATTACAGTAGTTGATATTACTACTGGGTTGCTATGTAAAAAAGGATTAAAAAATACAAATGAGATTCAGTATGTTGATGGGGTCTGGATTTATCCGAAGGAGTTTTTCTGTCCAAAGGATTATAAAACAGGAGTTATGTATTCTACATATAATACACGAACGATACATCATTATTCGGAATCATGGCTACCATGGTATATGAAAGTTGAAGGAATGTTTTGGCAAAAAATAGGATTTAGGAAAAATTTCTTTATCACCAGATTCATCTTTCGAATACAAAAAAATATTAGGACTTTGCTGGCAATAAAATGCAAAAGAAGTGAATAATCATGCTATATTCTGATACACTAGTGTCCACTAAAAACGAGCAAAAATCGTTGTAAATGGTTGATATAAGAAAAAATACGAGCAAAAATTGACTCTATGGGTTAGAAATGACTATCTTTGCAGAAAATTACAATCTGTAAG
>Ga0129317_1000133_pt1 | contig 94951 bp, 80 predicted proteins | sample Cm1ome_FD_94430 | JGI IMG/M metagenome (GOLD analysis project Ga0129317, IMG submission 94430) | Eastern black-and-white colobus group fecal microbial communities from Wisconsin, USA - Cm1105 metagenome | ecosystem: Host-associated > Mammals > Digestive system > Large intestine > Fecal | place...
AAAATTGGCGTCTTCTTAAGCTTATGAGACTACTCGCAGTATTGAAAGATATTAAAAATGCTTGGTACCATTTTCAGTATTTATGTGTGTTCGGTAACACCTAAGATCCAATCAAGTAATTATTCTCAAAATGGTAACAACCCGCCTAGCACCATACTTTTACATTTATTATTTTTATTAAATCTACGAGGATAAAGTGATGAACATTTTGTTATATCTAAATTTAGGAACCTACTAAGAGAAAAATTCCTTGACTTCTCTTAGCAGGTTTTTATGTAGGAAATTACGTGGTAGACGCGGATGGACGGGATTTCTGAAAAAAGTACGACATACTGCGCTTTTACGAAATTTTTCTGAAAATTCTTCATTATCTGCTGTTTTCAAAAAATGTTTTAGAAGCTTTAGCAGCTCTGGGTTTAATCGACTCAAACGATGTGTATCTTTATTTTGCCTGATTTCTGAAATGCTTTTTAATTAATCTGATTTTTCAGAAATTTTCTGAAAAATCAATCTTTTATAACGTTCTTTACGAAATGAGAGAAGCAGCATCGGGCGAGCGTAACGTGATGAAATAAGACAAAATGGTTTTTGGCAGAAATTATTTTTTGAAAAAAGGGATTTTGCAATAATTTTCAGAAATTTTCTGAAAAAAACGCCTGGAATTAAGATACTTTCAGAAATGCACTGAAAGGCTTTAGAATTGCAGGACTGTATTTACTAAAAGCAAAGTGATAACCCCACAGCCAGTCCAAAGATGCTATAATAAAATGTGCTCCGTGGAAAGGATGCTTATGCAGATAAAGGATATGCCGGCCGGTGAGAGACCACAGGAGAAGTTGCTATATTATGGCGCGGATGCGCTTAGCAGCAGTGAGCTTCTGGCTCTTGTGATAAGGTCGGGGAGGAAGGATCAATCGGCGCTGGAGCTTGCTTCGGAGGTGCTGTCGTATGCGACAAGAGAGCTTGGTGGGCTTGATAAGGCATGCGTCAGTGAGCTTACTGAGGTTCCTGGTATAGGAACGAGCAAGGCGTGCTCAATTGTTGCGGCAGTAGAGCTTAGCAGGCGAATGAGGTCGAACAGTCTGAATGAGGTCAGACCACGAATTATTGATGTAGGAGATGCGGTCAGCTTGCTCGAGGGCGAGTTTGAGAATGAGAAGAAGGAACGCGTCGTTGAGCTGGTGCTTAACACGAAGAAGGAAGTAGAAGCTAAGGTCACAGTTTCGATAGGAGAGCTGTATTCAGCAGCGGCCGGACCGAGAGAGGTTTTCAGCCCTGCGATAAGGAGAAGCGCGGCGGGGATTATTATCGCGCACAATCATCCGAGCGGCGATGCGACGCCAAGCGAGGATGATATACAGCTGACGAGGAGGCTTATGCAGGCTGCCTCAATTGTAGGAATTGAGCTTCTTGACCACATCATCATAGGACGAAATTCATATACCAGCTTTCTCAGGGAAGGTCTGCTCTAATGCGTGGACATGACGTAAGCCATGCTTTTTGAGCTAAGGTCACAGGGAGGCATGGTATCAGCGGGAGTATTTAAACTTAGGAACAGAAGGTAATCGCAGATTATGAGCAGAACTATTATGATAGCATCGGGCAAAGGGGGAACTGGCAAGTCGATGGCTGCCGTGAATATCGCGGCGTCTTTGGCATACGCGGGTTCGAAGACGGTACTGGTTGATATGAGCCACGGCCTTCGTTCGCTCGATTTTTATCTTGGACTTGAATCAAGAACTATCTGGGATATCTGCGACGTTATAAACGGAATCTGTGATATTGAGAATGTTCTTTTGCGCGTGGATGCAATTAACAATCTCTATCTTATGCCTGCAACTCAGAAGAGAAGATATCCGGAGATCACAGCAGAATCGCTTGCGAAAGTGATTGATGAGCTTAAGGAAGAATTTGACTACATATTCCTTGACTGTCCAGCAGGCGCGGGCGAGCTTGTTGAGATGGCACTTGAGTGCACTGATGAGGCACTTCTGGTGGTTACTCCGGATTATATATCGCTTAGAGATGCGGACGTAATCGAGGACATGGTATTAAGATGCGGCATTTTCAAGCGGTTTTATGTTGTGAACTCTATCAGTACTGAGCTTAACGCGAAGGATGCAGAGCTTCACCTAGATGAGATTGACAGAAGAATGAAATCGACACTTATCGGACTGATACCGTACGATAACAACATAAGAGCTTCGCTTTTTGAGGGAGTCCCTATCGTTATGAAGAGGGATTCATACATTGCGGAGAATTTCGATAAGATTGCATTAAGATTAAAGAGTGAGAAATAGGGGGACGAACGTGAAGGAGCTTTTTAAGAGCGGTAAGATTACCGGAATTACATATAATTCAAAGGAAGTTGAAGAGGGATTCCTTTTCATATGCAAGGGTGTGCACTTTAAAGAGGATTATCTTGCTGAGGCTGTAAGAAGAGGTGCGATTGCATATGTAAGTGAGAAGGAATATGCGGCAGGCGCAGGAATCGAGGCTGTTATTGTCGACGATATCAGAGATGCTATGAGAGAGGCTGCAGAGGAGTTCTATGGACATGTGTATGAGAAGCTCCACATGACAGGAATTACAGGAACCAAGGGAAAGTCGAGTACTACTTATTTTATGGTTGGAATTCTTGATGACTATATGGCAGGTACTGGCGGCAAGCGTTCTGCTGTTCTTTCGACTATCAACAATTACGATGGAATTACAGATGAAGAGTCACATCTTACAACTCCTGAAATCATGCAGTTCTACAAGCACATGAACAATGCTGTTAATTGTGGAATAGAGTATATGACAATGGAGGTTTCAAGCCAGGCGCTTAAGGTTGGAAGAGTTGAGGGTGTTCAGTTCGATGTAGGATGTTTTCTGAACATTTCACCTGACCATATCAGTACAATCGAGCACCTTGACTTTGATGACTATTTTAACAGTAAGCTGAGACTGTTTAAGCAGTGCAAGGTTGCGTGTGTTAATCTCGACTGTGATGGACAGGACAGAATCATGAAGGCTGCTAAGGATGCAGGAAGCATCGTAACCTTCAGCCAGCATGATGAGAATGCCAATGTATATGGATATAATATTGAGTCAGTACACGGAAAGATTCATTTTGACGTTAAGGTAAGAGGGCTTGAGGCTCTTGGTGTTAAGGATGCAGATGAGCATATCGAGCTTGCGGCATTCGGTAAGCTCAATGTTGAGAATGCGCTGGCTGCTGTTGCAATTTCGGTTGTTTACGGAATTCCGTTCGAATACATCAAGTCAGGACTTGGAAGAACTGTCGTACCTGGAAGAATGGAGCTTTTTGCTAGCAAGGACGGCAAGAAGATCGCGCTCGTTGACTATGCTCACAACAAGCTGAGCTTTGAGAAGCTTATCGATACAGTGAAGTTTGAGTTCCCTGACAAGAAGTATGCTACCGTTATGGGCTGTGCTGGCGGAAAGGCGTTCAGCAGACGTGAGGAGCTTGGTACTATCGCTGGTGAGAACTGCGTTAAGACCTATATTACAGAGGAGGATCACGGCGAAGAGGATCTTATGAAGATCTGTAATGAGATTGCTCATTATGTAGCTGCTGCTGGTGGGGATTACGAGATTATTCCTAACAGAGTTGATGCTATTAAGAAAGCTATCAGCGAGGCAGACGATACAGTCGTTATGATTATCGCAAAGGGAAGAGAAACAAGACAGAAGAGAGGTATTGAATACATCGATACACCAAGTGATGTTGATGTTGCCCTTGAGATGCTCGGATAAGTCTATTGACTGGAATAGTCCTAGCAATTATAATATTTATGTATTTGTATGCAATATTGTCTGGCATTTATACGCAAATGTCAGACTTGTTTCTATAGAGATACAAATTTAATTACATAAGGGGGCGTTATGACACCAATAATTGCAGTGATCACAGGCGTTGTCTTCCTTATTATCGGAGTACCGATCGGATATATCTGGCGTAAGAATGTTGGCGAGAAGGCCATCGGAAGCGCCGAGCAGCAGGCACAGAACATGATCCTGGATGCACAGAATCAGGCAGAGAGCATTAAGAAGGAGAAGGTGCTCGAGGCAAAGGAAGATATTCATCACCTGAGATCTAATCTAGAAGATGAAATCAGATCAAGAAGAAACGAGATCAACAAGACAGAGAAGAGAATCCTTCAGAAGGAGGAGAATCTCGAGAGAAAGCTCGATAACATCGAGAAGAGAGAACAGGGACTCAGCAAGAGAGAGCGCTCAATGGAAGAGAAGCATAAGGAGATTGATTCCTACATCGCTAAGCAGGTTGAGGAGCTTGAGAGAATCAGCGGCTATACAAGAGATGAGGCTAAGCAGATTCTTCTAGATGAGGTTGAGAAGGACGTTCGTAAGGACGCATCAGCACTCATCACTCAGATTGAGTCTGAGGCTAAGGAGGAGGCAGATAAGAAGGCCAAGGAGATTATTACAATGGCCATTCAGAGATACGCTGCCGACCAGGTTACTGAGACAACAGTATCAGTAGTTAACCTTCCTAACGACGATATGAAGGGTCGTATCATCGGTAGAGAGGGACGTAACATCAGAGCAATTGAAACTCTGACAGGTGTAGATCTTATTATTGATGACACACCTGAAGCGGTAATTCTTTCAGGTTTTGACCCTGTAAGAAGAGAGATTGCAAGAATCGCACTTGAGAAGCTTATCGTCGACGGAAGAATCCATCCTGCAAGAATTGAGGAGATGGTTCAGAAGGCAACTAAGGAAGTCAACAACATCATTAAGGAAGAGGGAGAGAAGGCCTGCTTCGAGACAGGAGTTCATAATCTTCATCCTGAACTTATCAAGCTTCTTGGAAGACTCAAGTATAGAACCTCATATGGTCAGAATGTGCTTCAGCATTCTGTAGAGGTTGCAACACTTGCAGGTCTGATGGCATCAGAGCTTGGATATGATCCAAGACTTGCCAAGAGAGCGGGACTGCTTCATGATATCGGTAAGTCAATCGACCATGAGGTAGAGGGTACACACGTAGAGATCGGTGTAAACATTTGCAAGAAATACAAGGAGTCATGGAAGGTTATCAACGCAGTTGAGTCACATCACGGCGACGTTGAGGCAACAACTATGGAAGCAGTTCTTGTAGGAGCAGCAGACGCACTCAGTGCCGCAAGACCGGGAGCAAGAAGAGAGACTCTCGAGACTTACATCAAGAGACTTGAGACTCTTGAGAACATCGCCAACACAACTAAGGGCGTTGACAAGTCATTTGCTATCCAGGCAGGTCGTGAGATCAGAGTTGCGGTTAAGCCTAATATGGTTAAGGATGATGAGATTCCAATGCTCGCAAGAGACATTGCGAAGAAGATCGAGTCTGAGCTCGAGTATCCTGGACAGATTAAGGTTAACGTAATCAGAGAGACAAGAGCTACTGACTTCGCTAAATAAGAAAGCAAGGCTCCCCAATTAACGGGGAGCTTTTTTACTAAGAGGAGCTACAATGATTTATCTTGATAACAGTGCAACAACAAGACAATATGATGAAGTAACGGAGGCAATGGTCAAGGCCGCAACCGAGAATTTTGGCAACGCGTCATCGCTTCACAGACTCGGCTTCGAGGCAGGAAATATTCTGTTTGATGCGAGACGTGAATTTGAGGACAGATTTGCGCCAGGTGGCACCGTAATCTTTACATCAGGCGGAACTGAGGCTGACAACATGGCAATCATGAGCACAGCAACGAAGCTTCGCCGCCGCGGACAGAAGATTATCACTACTAAGATTGAGCACCCTGCAGTACTTGAAACGTGCAGGAGACTCGAGGCTGAGGGATTTAAGGTAGAGTATCTCGATGTAGATGTTGATGGATACCTTGAGCCGCAGGTTCTTAAGGCTGCACTTGACAGAGACACGATTCTCGTAAGTGTTATGACAGTCAACAACGAGGTCGGCACGATTCAGCCGGTGCGCGAGTGCCAGAAGATTGTGAACGACTTCAACAGAGAGAACGGCACGAAGATTATCTTCCACACAGATGCCGTGCAGGCATTCGGAAAGCTTCGAATGGACGAAGGTGCTTTTGACCTTGTGTCGGTGAGCGGCCACAAGATTCATGGTCCTAAAGGAATAGGCCTTCTCTACATGAAGGATTCCGTAAAGCTGCCACCTTTCATTACCGGCGGCGGTCACGAGATGGGATACAGATCGGGAACTGAGAACACGCCGGGAATCGCTGGTTTTGCGACCGCAAGCAGCATTACGCACAAGAATCTTGAGGACAAGATGGAGAGCATCGGAGCGGTTAACGATTACTTAAGACACGGTCTTGAGACAGAGCTTACAGACATCATCCTTAATGGCCCTGTGGAGCTTGGATACACGCTTTCTGATGCGGGCAAGAGATGTCCTTCGATTCTGAATATAAGCTTTATGGGTACGAGAGGCGAGGTCCTTCTTCACACACTTGAGCAGGATGGAATTTTTGTTTCGACCGGATCAGCTTGTTCATCTCATAAGAAGACGTCTGACAGTCATGTGCTCGAGGCGATGTCGATGAATCACAAGGAGATTGAGGGTGCAATCAGATTCAGCTTCTCGGAGTTTAATACAATCGAAGAGATGGATGAGGTTATTGAAAGAGTAAAGACTGCTGTCAATCGTTTCAGAAGACTTGGCAGCTTTAGATAAGGAGGCAAGATGAAGAAGAATTTATACCTGGTAAGATGCGGCGAGGTTGCGCTTAAGGGAATGAACAGACCGTATTTCGAGAGAATCCTTCTTGAGAGACTGAAGAAGGCGATTTCAGTATACGATGGTACTGAAGCGCATTGGAAGAATGGTCTGATGCTCGTAAGAGTTGATGCTTCTATTCCAACAATGGAGGTTGTCAAAAAGTGTTCTAAGGTGTTCGGTATTGCTTCCGTGAGCCCGGCTGTTGAGGCGCCTAAGGATATCGACGCAATCGGTCACGCTGCAGCTGAGTTTATGAACAGACTTATCGAAGAGGAGGGCATCAAGACTTTCAAGATCAAGGGCAAGAGATCTGACAAGAACTTCCCTGTTAAGTCACCTGAGATCGGAAGAGTTGTAGGCGCTATCGTTCTTAAGGAGTGCAAGGTTCTGAGCGTAGATGTACACAATCCGGACTGCGAGCTTTATGTTGATGTAAGACATGAGGGCGCATATATCTACAGAGATAAGATTAAGGGATTCGGCGGACTTCCACTTGGAACTAACGGAAGAGGAATGATTCTTATGTCAGGCGGAATCGATAGCCCTGTTGCTGCGTTCATGATGGCTAAGAGAGGAATGACTATTGAGGCTGTTCACTTCCATTCATACCCTTACACAAGCCCAAGAGCTCAGAAGAAGGTTGAGGATCTTCTCGAGGTTCTTGCAGGATATATGGGAACAATCAAGATGCACTGCATCAATCTTCTTCCAATTCAGGAGCAGATCGTACAGAACTGTCCTGAGGATGAGACTACACTTCTCGTAAGAAGATTTATGATGAGAATCGCTGAGCAGGTTGCAATCAAGAACAGAAACATGATGCTTATCACAGGTGAGGATCTCGGTCAGGTAGCGAGCCAGACTGCAGAGGCACTCGTAGTTACAGACAACGTTGTAAGCATGCCTGTAATGAGACCGCTTATCGCTATGGATAAGGTTGATATTATGGATATGGCTAAGGAGATTGGTACATATGATATCTCAATCCAGCCTTATGAGGACTGCTGCACAGTATTCCTTCCTAAGCACCCTGTTACTAAGCCTAAGCTTGAGAGAATCGAGGCTTCAGAGTCAAAGCTTGACGTTGATGCACTTGTTACGGCAGCGGTTGAATCAGAGGAGATTGTAATAGTAAATCCAAGATAGATTATGATATAATATCGTGAATAGAAACTTTTATGAAAGGGTGATTGAAATGGCTAAAGAAAAAATTGATTTCAACGACAAAGAAGTAAGGGATGCTTACAGACATACTTCTTCACATATACTTGCACAGGCTATTAAGAGACTCTGGCCTGAGGCTAAGCTCGCTATCGGTCCATCAATCGATGATGGATTCTACTACGATATCGATCTTGACTACAAGATTACAGACCAGGATCTTCTTAAGCTCCAGAAGGAGATGAAGAAGATTCAGCAGGCTAACTATCCTCTTGAGAAGTTCGAGCTTCCAAGAGAGGAGGCTATCAAGTTCTGCGAGGAGAGAGGCGAGGATTACAAGGTAGAGCTTATCAACGATCTTCCTGAGGATGCTGTAATTTCATTCTACAAGCAGGGTGACTTCACAGACCTCTGCGCAGGACCTCACGTTGCATCAACAGGCGTTGTTAAGGCTATCAAGCTTACAAGCATCGCAGGTGCATACTGGAGAGGAGATTCTAACAGAAAGATGCTCCAGAGAATCTACGGAACTTCATTCCCAAGCCAGGAAGAGCTTCAGGCTTACCTCGACAGAATCGAAGAGGCTAAGAGAAGAGACCACCGTAAGATTGGTAAGGAGATGGATCTCTTTATGCTTGCAGAGGAAGGCCCAGGATTCCCATTCTTCCTTCCTAACGGAATGGTTATCAGAAACGAGCTGGAGAAGTTCTGGAAGGAAGAGCACTACAAGAGAGGCTACGATGAGATCAGAACACCACTCATCCTTAACGAGCAGCTCTGGAGAACTTCAGGTCACTGGGATCACTATAAGGAGAACATGTACTTCACAGAGATTGATAACGAGGACTACGCTATCAAGCCTATGAACTGTCCTGGATCAATCCTTGCATACAAGAGAAAGCTATGGTCATACAAGGAGCTTCCTGTAAGATATGCTGAGCTTGGTCAGTGCCACAGACATGAGCTCTCAGGAGCACTCCACGGTCTTATGAGAGTAAGAACATTCGTACAGGACGATGCTCATATCTTTATGCTTCTTGAGCAGACTAGAGAAGAGGTTACTAAGGTAATCCAGCTTTTCGACGATATTTATAAGATGTTCAACCTTCCATACCACATTGAGCTTTCAACTAGACCTGAGGATTCAATGGGTACTGAGGAGGAGTGGAACACAGCCGAGGCAGCACTTAAGGATGCTATCGAATCAGTAGGCGTTCCATACGTAATCAACGAGGGAGACGGAGCATTCTATGGTCCTAAGCTTGACTTCCACCTTGAGGATACACTCGGAAGAACATGGCAGTGCGGAACAATTCAGCTCGACCTTCAGATGCCACAGAATTTTGACATTAACTACATCGGAGCTGACGGTGAGAAGCACAGACCTCTTATGATCCACAGAGCTGCATTCGGATCAGTAGAGAGATTCATCGGAATTCTCATCGAACATTTTGCCGGAAAGTTCCCACTCTGGCTCGCACCTGTACAAGTTAAGCTCCTCACAGTAACTGAGAAGAATGCTGATTATGCTAAGGAAGTTGCTGAGAAGTGTGAGGCTGCAGGTCTTAGAGTTAAGCTTGACATCAGAAACGAGAAGATCGGATACAAGATCAGAGAGTCAAGAAATGCAAGAGATTCATACATCTGCGTAATCGGAGACAAGGAAGTAGAGGACAATACTCTTACAGTAAGATCAAGCAAGGTCGGCGAGCTCGGAACTATGACAGTTGAGGAGTTCATTGACAAGCTTACTGAGGAAGTTGCTACTAAGGCACTTTAATTACGGGAGAGACTGACATATGGCAATTAAGTATAAGAGAGTGCTTATTAAGCTAAGTGGTGAGGCACTCGCAGGACACGACAAGTTCGGAGTTAATCCTGATATGGCTCTTAAGACTGCACAGCAGATTAAGGAGATCAGAGATCAGGGTGTTGAGGTTGCTATCGTTGTAGGCGGAGGCAACTTCTTCCGTGGAAGAACTGGCGGCAACATCGACAGACCTACTGCTGACTACATGGGCATGCTTGCTACAGTTATGAACGCGCTTGCTCTGCAGGACTCACTTCTTTCAATCGGATGTGAGGCTAAGGTAATGACAGCCATCGAGATCAGAGATATGGCTGAGGGATATTCAAGACGTAAGGCTCTTGATTACCTCGAGGCTGGCAAGGTCGTTATCTTCGGAGGCGGCACAGGAAGTCCGTTCTTTACTACAGACACTACAGCAGCTTTAAGAGCAGCTGAGATCGGCGCAGAGGTGCTTCTTCTCGCTAAGAACATCGATGCGGTATATTCAGCAGATCCTAAGGTTGACCCTTCTGCTGAGAGATATTCAGAGCTTACTTACATGGATATCATCGAGAAGGATCTCAAGGTTATGGATCTTACAGCATCAACTCTCTGCAAGGATACAGGAACTCAGATTTATGTATTCGCACTTGCAGAGGAAGGTAATCTAATGAGAGTAATCAACGGCGAGAACGTTGGTACACTAATACACTAATGGAGGCACGACATGTCACATCATAAGAAAACTCTTGAAGAAAGAATCGCTAAGACACAGGAAGTTCTTAAGGAGAACCTTAACACTGTAAGAGCAGGTAGAGCTAACCCTGCACTTCTCGACAAGGTTATGGTTAACTACTACGGAGCACCTACACCACTTAAGGCTCTTGCTAACGTTTCAGTTCCAGAGCCAAGAACACTTCTGATCAGCCCTTTTGATTCAAGTGCAATCGCAGACATTGAACATGGAATCAACGAGGCTAATATCGGAATCAACCCATCAAACGATGGTAAGGTTATCAGACTTGTAATTCCACAGCTTTCAGAGGAGAGACGTAAGGAGCTTAACAAGACTGTTAAGCAGTACGGCGAAGAGGCTAAGGTTGCTGTTCGTAACGTAAGAAGAGACATCAACGAGGGAATCAAGAAGTCTGAGAAGGACGGAGAGCTCACAGAGGACGATGTAAAGAAGGCACTCGATGAGACTCAGAAGATCGTTGATAAGGCTATCAAGGCAATCGACGAGATCGTTGAGAACAAGAACAAGGAGATTATGGAGGTATAGTACCGGTTTCGGTCACTGACCTTAGGTTAGAATGAATGCTGCGTAGCAATGCTACGCAGCAGATTTTATTAAAGTCCGCAGGAGGAACAGTTATGGCAGCTGAAATGAGAGCACTACCAGCGCACATTGGAATCATAATGGATGGAAACGGAAGATGGGCTAAGGCTCATAAGGTTCCAAGAGTTATGGGGCACAATGCAGGTACTAAGACTCTTAAGACAATTGTAATAAAGACTGCACAGATGGGCGTTGGAAGTCTGACTGTATACGCCTTCTCAACAGAGAACTGGAAGAGAAGTGTAGAAGAGGTTTCAGGTATTTTCAAGCTGATTATCAAGTTCGTTAATTCAGAGCTTGAGGAGCTTATCGAGAATAATGTTCATATCAATATTTTCGGTGACTACAGCATGCTTCCTGAAGCATCAATAAAATCAGTAGACAAGCTTGTAGCGAAGACTTCTCACTGCGATGGACTCAATCTGAATATCGCTCTTAATTATGGTGGAAGAGATGAGATTCTTAAGGCTGTTAAGGAGATTGCAGGGGAAGTTGCTTCTGGAGCTATCTCAGCTGATGACATCACTGAAGACATGATTGGTGAGCACCTCTATTCAGGTAAATTCAATATCCCCGATCCTGATCTTATCATCAGAACAAGCGGCGAGGAGAGAACCTCGAACTTCCTTGTATGGCAGAGCGCATACAGTGAGCTTATGTTCACAGATACACTGTGGCCTGACTTCACACCGGAAGAGTACGAGCTGATGATCGAGAGATATATAAGAAGAGACAGAAGGTTCGGCGGAAGAAACGAGGAAGATGAATAATGAAGACAAGAGTTATTTCAGGAATTCTAATGGTGCCTGCAGTTGTAGCTATTCTTTATTTCAGAGGATGTGTGCTTCTTGCAGCGTGTGCCATGATAGGTCTTGTGGGAGTTAAGGAATTCTTCAATGGATGGGAGGCTTTGGGTACAAAGCCATCTAAGATAACTGCTTATATTTCGACAATTGTGCTCTATATTGCTGCACTTGCCGGTGTGGCTCAGAGCGAATTTTTGATGTTCTGGCTGGTTGCATCTATTGTAGCTGCAATGATTTACGGCTGGAGCATTGAGAAGAGAGGACCTTACGATGCGATGGCGACAGTGCTTGGTATCGTGTATGTTGTTTTCTTCTCATATCACCTGAGACTGATTGATACTACAGATTACGGAATCCTTGTATGGATCGTAATTCTTTCGGCATTTGGCTCAGACATTATGGCTTACTTTACAGGCTATTGCTTCGGTAAGCACAAGCTGTGTCCTCACCTCAGCCCTAAGAAGACAATTGAGGGAGCTGTCGGTGGAGTGATCGGAGCGGGACTCGTATGCGGTCTGTTTGGATTTTTGTTCGCGAAGGAGCTTCTGATTCATACAGTAATCCTCGGATTTATCGGAGGAGCTGTATCACAGGCGGGAGACCTCACTGCATCTGCGTTCAAGCGTAAGATGGGAATCAAGGACTACGGCAATCTTATTCCTGGACACGGCGGAATAATGGATCGTTTTGACAGCGTTATTTTCGTAGCACCATTTATTTACTATTATATCTGGGGTGTGTTCGGTGTACTCGGACTGTAAGGGTAATAGATTATGAAGAGAATACTAATTATGGGGAGTACTGGCTCTATCGGGAGCCAGGCTCTTGATATTATAAGAGATAATAGAGACAAGTTCTGCGTTAGCGGACTGTCTTGCAGAAGCAGGATTGAAAACCTGATCGAACAGATCAGAGAATTCAATCCTCTTGCTGTTTGTGTGGGTAACGAGCAGGATGCCCTGAAGGTAAGAGAAAAGTTTCCTGAGGTAGAGGTTTTCTACGGTGAAAAGGGCCTTGTTGAGCTTGCAGATGTTCCTTGTGACATCGTGCTTAATTCTCTGATGGGAATCAGCGGTCTTGCACCTACATACAAAGCAATTAAGAATGGAAGAGATATCGCTCTTGCGAACAAGGAGACTCTTGTTACAGGCGGTAAGCTTATCACTGATCTTGTAGCCGAGCATGGAGTTAAGCTCCTTCCTGTAGACAGCGAGCACAGTGCAATTTTCCAGTGCCTTATGGGCAATAAGAATCAGAAGATCAAGAGACTTCTTCTGACTGCGTCCGGCGGACCTTTCAGAAACAGCAGCCTTGAGGAACTTCAGGATGTAACTATTGAGCAGGCGCTTAACCACCCGAAGTGGAGCATGGGCTCAAAGATTACAATCGACTCAGCGACAATGATGAACAAGGGACTTGAGGTTATTGAAGCGAAGTGGCTTTTTGACGTAGACGCATCAGCCATCGATATTAATGTACATCCTGAGAGCATCGTTCACTCAATGGTCGAGTTTGAGGACAATTCAATACTTGCGCAGCTTGGACTTCCTGATATGAAGATTCCAATCAGCTATGCATTCAACTTCCCAGACAGGTTGCCACTTAAGGGTGACGGCCTCGATTTCTTTACGATGGCAAGCGAGCTTCATTTCGATAAGCCAAGAAGAGATGTGTTTAAGTGCATCGACCTTGCGTACAGATCACTTGAGGAGGGAGGCACAAGCCCTGTCGTACTTAACGGAGCTAACGAAGAGCTCGTAGCAATGTTCCTGAGAGGAGAGATAGGTTTCCTTGATATTCCGAACACCATCGAGAGGGTGATGGATGACCATAAGCTGTTTGTTCCTTCATCAATCGACGAGATTCTCGCAGTTGATATCGAAGCAAGAGCTAAAGCAAGGGAACTGGTGAAATAATGCAGACATTAATATTATTTGTAATAATGCTCCTCGTGCTCGTGATTCCTCACGAGGCGGGTCATCTGATTATGGCCAAAATCTGCGGTGTCTATGTCGAGGAGTTCTCCGTCGGTATGGGGCCGCGTCTTCTGGCGCGTCAGATCGGCGAGACTCAGTATACTCTGAGACTTCTGCCACTCGGTGGCTACTGCAAGATGCTGTCGGGAGATGAGGAGGGTACGAACCCTAATGACTCAAGGGCTTTTAACAACAAGAGTGCGGCGCAGAAGCTTGCGATTCTCTGTGCGGGAATTGTGATGAACGTTCTGATTGCATGGGTTCTTATTACGGGAATTCTTGCAAGCGTTGGTGTTGCGACGAACGTTCTCTCAGATGTTGTTAAGGACAGCCCGGCGTATGAGGCTGGTCTTAGAGCAGGCGATAAGGTTACAGCTGTTAACGGTCACAAGAGCAGAATGTGGTCTGATACTATGAAGGAGCTTTCGCTTATAAGCGATGGCGATGTGGTTGAGATTACTGTAGACAGAGATAATGCTTCGAAGACGTTCTACATGAATCCTGTTTATGATGAGAAGAATGAGCGCTTTATTGTCGGAATCGCATGCAGCGTAAGTCGTAATCCAATTGACGTTTTTGTTGGTGGTGTGAATTCGACAGTGAGCATGAATTCTCAAATTCTTCAGGCATTTAAGACTATCATTACAGGTCAGGCAGATAAGGATGCTGTCGGAGGACCTGTTAAGATATATCAGGTTGTTGATCAGACGAAGTCGTACGGACTTAAGTCATATCTCAGCCTTATTGCGATGATAAGCTTAAATCTTGCAATAATTAATACACTGCCGATCCCATCACTTGATGGAGCGAGAATGCTGTTTGTAATTCTAAGGAAGCTGTCTGGTGACAGATTAAGCTACGATAAGGAGAACATGGTTCATTTCATGGGAATGTTCTTCCTGCTGATGCTCTTTGTGATGATTACAGCTAACGATATTATTGGTTTGTTATAGAGGTGATTTGCCATGACTAAACAGATTAACTGCGGAGGAGTTCTTATCGGAGGAGGTGCTCCGGTATCAATTCAGTCCATGACTAACGTTGATACAAGAGATACAGATGCACTTGTAAGACAGATTGATGAGCTTACAGAAGCGGGCTGTGAGATTATAAGAGTTGCGGTACCTGACATGGAGGCAGCGGAATCTCTCGGAAGAGCGAAGAAGCTTGTGAGAATTCCGGTCGTAGCCGACATTCATTTTGACCATAAGCTGGCCATCGCTGCGATCGAGAACGGTGCCGATAAGATTAGAATCAATCCGGGCAACATCGGAAGCATCGAGAAGGTGAAGGCTGTAGTTGACAAGGCGAAGGAGAGAAATATTCCTATCAGAGTCGGTGTTAACTCAGGATCTCTAAGCAAGGAGATGCTTTCTAAGCACGGCAGTGTTACTGCGGCTGCGCTTGCGGAGAGCGGTGCGTCAACTCTTAAGGTAATCGAGGATCTCGATTATGACAATCTTGTTGTGTCAATCAAGTCATCTAACGTTAAGATGAACTATGATGCTCATATGATCCTTAAAGAGCTTACTGATCATCCGGTACATATCGGAATTACTGAGTCAGGAACTCCAAGAAACGGAATTATCAAGTCAGTTGCAGGAATCGGAAGCCTTCTTCTGGCAGGTGTTGGAGACACTATGAGAGTGTCTCTTACTGACGACCCTGTTAATGAGGTTATCTGGGCGAGAAGAATTCTTGAAACTGTAGGAATGAGACAGAAGGCAATCGAGGTTGTGTCATGCCCAACCTGCGGAAGAACTGAGATTGATCTTATTGAGCTGGCTAACGAAGCAGAGGACAGACTTGAGTCGATTGCAGCAAAGCGTAAGGCAGAGGGCAAGAGACCACTTAAGATTGCGGTAATGGGCTGCGCGGTTAACGGACCGGGAGAGTCCCGCGAGGCGGACTACGGAATAGCCGGCGGACGTGGCGAAGGACTTGTTTTTGTCGCAGGAGAGATACTAAAGAAAGTTAAAGAAGATGAGCTTATAGATGAGCTTATCAGACTGGTAGAGAATGATTAAGATTTCAGAAGAAATACTTAGTATAGAGGAGCTTACCAAGGCCACTGGAAAGAAGGCTGCGGAGCTTGACATGGAGCTTAGTGGAGTAGCGCTGGAGAGAAAGACTCTGGCGCTTACTATAGACATTAAGCTCAATTTTGTATTACCAAGAACTCTCGAGATTCTGATGAAGCAGAGACTTAAGACGAGACTCGGGGGAATTGGGCAGATAAGAGTTAATTACATATATACAGGCGTGAAGGTTGCGAAGCCTGCTGAGGATGCTCCGTCTGGTGGCGGTGGCTACAGCGGTGGCGGCGGTGGATATCGCAGGAAGGACACCTACGAGCCTGTCAGCACAAATGCACGCGGAGAGACAATTATACTCGGCAAGGATTTTAACGATATCCCTATAAGCTACGATGAGGCAATTGAGAGAATTGCAGACAAGGGCTACGTTACTATCGATGGCGAGGTGTTCCGTATGGAATCAAAGCCTATCAAGAACAACCGAGTTATTTATACGATTTTAATCGCAAAGAAATCGAGAACCTTTTGCATCAAGATGTTCCTTGATGAGAAGAAGCTTGCGGACTTTGAGGAGAACCTTAAGGACGGAGACTGGATCAGGGTAAGAGGAAGCGCAGAGTTCGACACTTTTGACCATCTTAACGTCGTAATGGCGAAGAACGTCAAGAAGGTCCACAAAGAAATGAAGCACGACACCTACAATAACGGCAAGCGTGTCGAGCTTCACATCCATACCAAGATGAGCGACAACGATGGCTTTAATGAAATTGCAAGTGTCGTTAACACAGCAGCAGCCTGGGGGCAGCCAGCCGTAGCAATCACCGACCACGGTGTAGTTCAGGCCTTCCCTGATGCTGCTAAGGCAGCCGGCAAGCTTGCCAAAAGCGGCAAGGAGATCAAGGTCATCTATGGCCTTGAAGGATATCTCTATCCCGATGATGGATGCATTGGAGAAGACGGCGAGATTGATATCAAGAAGAACAGAACCTACCACATTATTCTGCTTGCCAAGACTCAGGAAGGCCTTAAGAATATCTACAAGCTCGTAAGCTATTCGCACATCGACTACTACTATAAGAGACCAAGAATCCCACGCTCAGTGCTTAACAAGCACAGAGAGGGGCTTATTATAGGAAGTGCCTGCGAGGCGGGAGAGCTGTACCAGGCAGTATATAAGGGAGCAAGTGACGAGGAGCTTTTGGAAATAGCTTCTTATTACGACTACCTCGAAATCCAGCCGCTTGCCAATAACCAGTTCATGATCAATGAGGGAATGGTTTCAGGAAGAGACGAGTTGATTAAGAACAACCTAAAGATTCTCGAAATCGGAGACAGACTCGGCAAGCCGACAGTTGCGACAACCGATTCGCACTACCCAGACAGAGAATCTGCGATATACAGAAACATCATTATGGCCGGAATCGGTTTCAAGGACACAGAATCCGATGCTCTTTACATGAGAACGACCGACGAGATGATGGAGGAATTTTCATACCTTGGTGATAGAGCTGAGGAGGTTGTAATTACCAACACCAACAAGATTGCGGACATGATCGATGGCGACATCAGACCTGTTCCTAAGGGCAAGTTCCCGCCTAAGATCGAGGGTGCCGAGGAGAAGCTCAGACAGAGCTGCTACGACAAGTGTAAGTCAATCTATGGTGATCCGATTCCTGAGTTCATACTCGACAGACTCGATACAGAGCTTAACTCGATTATCTCAAATGGATATGCCGTGATGTATGTTGCAGCGCAGCTCCTTGTAGGTAAATCGATGGAGGATGGCTACCTCGTAGGAAGCCGAGGATCTGTAGGATCTTCATTTGCGGCAACAATGGCGGGAATTACCGAGGTTAACCCTTTACCACCACACTATGTATGTCCTGAATGCAAGTGGCATGAATTCACCAAAGAGCTCGACAAATACGACTGCGGTTTTGACATGCCGGAGAGAAAATGCCCTAAATGCGGCACTCGTCTCCACAAAGACGGCCTGAATATCCCGTTCGCGACATTCCTTGGATTCAAGGGAGACAAGGAGCCTGATATCGACCTTAACTTCGCTGGCGAGTACCAGCCGATTGCGCACAGATTCGTAGGAGAAATCTTCGGCGAGAAGAACGTGTTTAAGGCAGGAACGGTAGCTACGATCGCGGACAAAACAGCTTTTGGCTATGTCAAGCACTTCGTCGATGAGAAAGGCATCCCGGCGAGCCGTAATGATATCGACTTTCTGGTAAAAGGCTGCACAGGCGTTAAGAGAACCACCGGACAGCACCCGGGAGGTATCATTGTTGTGCCTGATGATCACGAGATTTATGAGTTTTGCCCGGTTCAGAAGCCGGCGAACAAGAGAGATGTCGACGTAATAACAACTCATTTCGATTACCACAAGATTGACGAGAACCTGCTAAAACTCGATATCCTCGGCCACGATGTGCCGCAGCTTATCAGACATCTTCAGAATATGACGGGCGTGGAGCCGATGACAATTCCACTCGACGATCCGAAGACTATAAGTATTTTCACAAGTCTTGATGCACTCGAGATTAAGAATCCGGACTATAAGTTCACTCACGGAACGTACGGAATCCCTGAATTCGGAACACATTTTACCCGTCAGATGCTTGACGACATCAAGCCGACTACTGTTTCGGCACTGATTAAGATGTCTGGTTTCTCACACGGAACCAACGTATGGACGGGCAACGCGCAGGATCTGATCAGACAGGGTACTGCGACTGTAGATGAGGTAATTTCGGCCCGTGACGATATCATGAACTATCTGATTCTGAAGGGTGTTGATAACAGTGACGCGTTCAGAATCATGGAGACTGTAAGAAAGAACAGAGTCCTCACAGAAGACGACCTTAAGATAATGAAGGATCACGGAGTTCCTGACTGGTACATCTGGTCCTGCGAGACTCTCGAGTACCTCTTCCCGAGAGCCCACGCATCGGCGTACGTAATGATGTCGATTCGTATGGCGTGGTTCAAGGTTTATTATCCGCCTGAATTCTACGCAGCGTACTTCACTTCGAAGGTCGACAACTTCGATGCGGATGTTATAAACGGAGGAATTCCTGCAGTAGAGAAGCAGATGCAGGCGATTGAGGAGCTTGGTGTAACTGCAACCACAAAGCAGAAAGACCAGCTTATCGTATACGAGATGATGTACGAGATGTTCTCAAGAGGTTTTGAGTTTGCGGAGCCATCGCTTGATTCTTCAATGCCTACTAACTTTCACGTTGTGGATGGCAAGGTAAAGTTGCCGTTCCTGGCAATTAACGGAATCGGTAGAACAGCCGCGGAGTCAATCACAGAGGCATATAGTGAGAAGGACTTCTTCACACTTGACGATGTAAGAAAGAGAACAAAGCTCAGCCAGACAAACATTGATGATCTTATAAGACATGGAATGTTTAAGGATCTGCCAGAACGTGCGCAGATAAGTATTTTTGATTTGTAGAATGCTGGCGGAAAATCCCCAAACCGTGAGGTAGCCTGAGTGAGTTTTATTGAAGTTTATTGAGGTTTAATGTAGATAATAAACGAAAACTTGCTATTTCTCTAAGTGACAATTGGAGATCTAATTGCCTAGAGATAGTGAGCGGAAATCGGGGGAAATTAGCGTAGAGGAATTGGGTGTATTTATTGAATCCTCTGCAGCATCGTAGAGGAGTGGGACATTCTGAAAGAATCCTATACACCATCGTAGAGGATTGGGATATTCTGAAAGAATCCTCTACACAGTTTTCGTAGAGGATTGATTGATTCCAGAGGATTACTCTACGAATTACTCTGATAAATGTAGAGGAATCATCGTACTGCTTAGAATCCTCTACGATTATGACGGTAAAATGCTCAAATTGAGCGTAGAGGATTTTTCCGAAAAGGTTGAATCCTCTACAACCTTGTAGAGAATTTTCTTAAAACACCTGAATCCTCTACGTTTCGGTAGAGGATTGAATGATTCCAAAGGATACCTCTACGATTCTGCATTGACGGAAGCAGTGATGAGAGTGAAATCTTCGTAGAGGATTCTGCATAAACCATTGATTCCTCTACGCTTCGGTAGAGATTTCTGCAGAAATGCAATGCAGCATCGCAATACAGGGACCAACTACAAATCAAATATCTGATCGGAAGATCACATTAACGGGAGTTGTTATGGAGCTAAAGGATTTTTTTAAGGAGAATAGCCGTGTGGCACTGGCTTTTTCGGGCGGCACTGATTCGGCATTCCTAATGTATGCCGCAAAGGCCGCTGGTGCCGATGTCCATGCGTATTATGTGAAGACAGCTTTTCAGCCGCAGGTTGAGTACGACGAAGCGGTGAGTCTCGCACGTGAGATGGACTGTCCGCTGACGATTCTTACAGCGGACGTTTTGGCCGACGAGAGAATCAGATCCAATCCGTCGAACCGCTGCTATTATTGCAAAAAAGCGATTTTCTCTAAGATCGCTTCTGCTGCGGCCACGGATGGTTACGATATAATAATTGATGGTACGAATGCATCTGACAGCTATGATGACAGGCCTGGAATGAAGGCACTTGAGGAGCAGAAGGTGCTGTCGCCACTTAGAATCTGCGGCATTACCAAGGCCGAGCTTCGTAGGCTTTCTAAGGAAGCGGGCGTAAGAACATGGGACAAGCCCTCGTATTCATGCCTTGCTACCAGAGTTAAGGCGGGGCTTGAGATTACTAAGGAGTGCCTTGAAAAGATTGAAGCGGCAGAGTCTGTGCTCGACAGAATCGGATTTAGAGATTACCGCGTGAGAACTGATGGAGTTGATGCGAGACTCGAGCTTACGAGCAAGGACATGCACCTCGCGCTGGAGCAAAGAGCGGAGATTATCGGCGAACTTAAGAAGAATTTTGACGTTATTGCTATGGGACTGGAGGCAAGAGACGATGAATGATACAAGAAAACTACTCGAACAGGTAAAGCTTGGTGACGTGTCGATTGAAAAGGCACTTCTGGAACTTAAGAAGAAGCCATATGAGGACATCGGCTACGCGAAGCTCGACCTTCACAGGAAGACGATGCAGGGCGCATCCGAGGTGGTTTACGGTTCTGGCAAAACGGCGGAGCAGATCATCGGAATCGTCAAGGCTTTTGAAAGTGACGGGGAGAAGAATGTCCTCATTACAAGACTCGATCCCGAGAAGGCCGCGAGGGTTATGGAGTCATGCGAGATGACTTATTACAATGAAGGTAGAATAGGAATCGTTGGGGCAAAAGCTGCGCCAGGCGGCATTGGCAAAATCGTCATTGCTACTGGCGGTACCAGTGACATCCCGGTTGCCGAGGAGGCTGCCCTTACTGCGGAGTTTCTTGGTAATGAGGTTCTGAGACTTTATGATGTTGGTGTTGCAGGCCTTCACAGAGTTCTCGATAACCTTGATTATATAGCTGAGGCGAGCGTTATTGTTGCGATTGCAGGAATGGAGGGCGCACTTGCAAGTGTTGTCGGCGGAATTGCGGACTGCCCGGTAATAGCAGTGCCTACAAGTGTTGGATACGGCGCATCTTTTGGCGGTGTGTCGGCACTTCTTTCGATGCTCAATTCATGTGCCAGCGGAGTTTCTGTTGTTAATATTGACAATGGTTTTGGCGCAGGCTATCTTGCAAGTATGATTAATCACATGGGGGACAGATAATGAAGACTCTTTATATAGATTGCGGAATGGGTGCGGCTGGCGACATGCTGACTGCGGCTCTTGTAGAGCTTACTGGTGACAGAGATGCGGCTACAGCTAAGCTTAATGCGCTTGGAATTCCTGGCGTGCATTTTGAGGCAGAGAATTCTGTGAAGTGCGGAATTACAGGTACTCATATGAGAGTTCTTGTAAATGGTGAGGAGGAGGAGTCTCACGACCACCATCATCACCATGACCATCACCGTGAGCATGAGCATCATCATCACGATCACGATCATGACCATGACCATGATCACCACCATGATCACGGCCACGAGCATCATCACCATCACCACGATCATGCTCACGACCATGGCCATGAGCACCACCATTCTCACAATGGAATGCACGAAATTGAGCACATTATTTCACATATCAATGCAAGCGATAATGTCAAGAAATCGGTCGAAGACGTATATCGTCTGATTGCAGAGGCTGAGAGCAAGGCTCACAACCAGCCTGTGGACAATGTTCACTTCCATGAGGTTGGCGCAATGGACGCAGTTGCGGACGTTGCGGCAGTCTGCACACTGATTGAGATGATCGGACCGGACAGAATCGTAGCATCACCAATCCACGTCGGAGCGGGAAGCGTGAAGTGCGCACACGGTATTTTGCCCGTGCCAGCGCCAGCAACTGCTCACATCTTGAAGGGTGTTCCGACATATGGCGGCGCGATCGATGGAGAGCTTTGCACACCAACAGGCGCGGCGCTTATCAAGCATTTTGCAGACGAGTTCGGAAGCATGCCTGAGATGATCGTGGACGAAATCGGCTACGGAATGGGAATGAAGGACTTCGAGGCGGCAAACTGCGTGAGAATGATGCTCGGCGAAAACAAGATTGAGGATGGCATTGACTACATTTATAAGCTCGAATGTAACATCGATGACATGACAGCAGAGGACTACGCTTTTGCAACAGAGAAGCTGCTTGCGGCAGGCGCACTTGACGTCTATACAACTTCGATCATGATGAAGAAAATGAGACCTGGCTTTATGCTGACAGTACTCGCAAGCGAGGCCGACAGGGAACGCATGGCTTCCGAAATCTTTCGTCATACAACAACGATCGGAATTCGTGAAGAGAAGGTAAGAAGATATGTTCTTGACCGTAAGAATGTTACTTATAGCACGTCCCGCGGTGAGGTTAGGGCAAAAGAGGTTTCAGGCTACGGAACATCCCGTCGCAAGCTTGAGTTTGATGATGTAGCAAAGCTTGCGGAAGCTGGTGAATCATCAATTCGCGAGGTAAGAGAAAGCCTCTCAAAAGAACTTAACTAACTATCTATCTAACGGAACAGAGGAAAAATGATTAAAGGAATTGTATTTGATGTGGATGGCGTAATACTCGACTCAATGTGGATATGGCGCGAGGTTATGAGAAGATTTTTCTCGCATTATAATGTTGAGGCTGAGGTCGATATTATGGATAAGATTGTCCAGATGAATTTTGACGAGTCATCAAATTATATAAAGGATCACTACAAGATTCCGCGAACACCCGAGGAGATTCTCGAAGAGATTTTCGCTATCACAAGAGATTTCTACGATAACGAAATCGAGCTCAAACCTGGTGTTCTGAATTACCTCAATGAATTCAAAAAACGCGGCATCAGGATGGCTGCGGCTACGGCAAGTGACAGAAGCTACATCGAAGCGGGATTTAAGAGGCTTGGGATCTATGACTTTTTTGACAGCATTATGACGACAAGAGAGCTTGGCGTTGCGAAGACTGAACCGACAATTTACCTTAAGTCTGCAGAGGCTATCGGTGCGGGACCAGATGAATTTGTGGTATTTGAGGATGCGCTCTACGCAATCGACACGTGTCACAAGGCCGGAATCAAGGTTGTTGCCGTCTACGATGCCAAAAGCGAGTCTGATGAGGCCGAAATTCGCCGCAAATCTGATCTTTATCTTGAGAATTATGATTCTTTTGATTTATTTTTGTCACACTTCAATCTATAATTAAGTATAGTACTTAATTAAAGGAGGACGCCTCTATGAGACAGAAAACTAAGAAATTCATATCTCTCTTTCTTTCACTGGCACTAGTTCTGGGTCTGTCGTCGGCTACTATGACCGGCTGCAGCAAGAAGACTGCCGAGAAGCCTGAGAGAGTTTACAACAGACTGAATGGTGACGAGAAAGACACTGCTGAGGGCGAGAGATCTGTAGCTATCGTTGTTGAGAATACAACTGCGGCAAGACCTCAGTGGGGAATCAATGACGAGGAGTATTCACCTGACATCATCCTTCAGGGTGAGGTTGAGGGAGGAATCACAAGAATGCTCTGGTTCTATTCAGATATGACTAAGATTCCTGAGCAGGTTGGACCACTTAGAAGTGCAAGACCTCCGTTCATCAAGTTCTCTGAGCTATTTGACTCAGTATTTATTCACTGGGGTCAGAGCCACACTTCAGATGGCTACATCGGTGCAAATACTGTTTTCAGAGAGGATAAGGTTGATCACATCAATCAGATGTCTTTCGATGATGAGGTAGGCCTCTACGGAAGAGATACTTCAAGAGGAGTTTCTTCTGAGCACACTGGATACCTTGTAGGAAGTAAGGTTAAGGATGCAATCTCAGCATGTGATTTCAGCGATAAGTCTGATTACAAGGGACTTACTTTTGCTGCTAAGACTGGCGACATGGGCAAGGACACTTGCGGCAGTCTGAACCTAAAGTGGTCTGACAGAACTGAGAGCATCGACTGGAAGTACAACGAAGATGACAACAAGTATCATTCAAGCAATTTTGATACTGACGTTGCAAGAGATAACCTGATTGTTCTTTACGATGAGACTGAGTACCAGACTAAGTCGAACTATCAGGGTGCCGGCGGCGCTGTTACTTACTGCGACTACAAGCTAAACGGCGGCAAGGGTTATGTAATTTCTAATGGCACAAAGTGCGAGATAACTTGGGCTGTTGAGGATGGCAACCTTGTTCTCAGACATCTTCTGACTGAGAAGCAGAAGGAAGAGCAGAAGGCTCGCGAGAAGGAAGCTAAGGAAAATGACGAAGAAGCAGTACCAGTACTTGGTAAGGTTGTAAAGCTGAACCCTGGTAAGTCATGGATCGGCTGGATCTCAGACAATAACGGCGGCAAGATTTCTACAACTTCTTATGAGAAGAAGGTAGAGGCTGAAGATAAGGCTGATAAGTCTGATGCGGAATAATAGATAAAAAATGGGTGAGCCCGGAGCGGAAGCTCCGGGTTTTCGTATTTAAAATCGGATGAGGAAGCCCGCGGAGTGCGGGCTACGACTTGGAATTTGGATGAGGAAGCCCGCAGCATGCGGGCTACGACTCGAGAATTGGATGAAGAAGCCCGCGGAGTGCGGGCTACAGATTGAGAATTGGATGAAGAAGCCCGCGTTATGCGGGCTACGGATTGAGAATTGGATGAAGAAGCCCGCGGAGTGCGGGCTACAGATTGAGAATTGGATGAAGAAGCCCGCGTTATGCGGGCTACGACTCGAGAATTGGATGAGGAAGCCCGCGTTATGCAGGCTACGACTCGAGAATTGGATGAAGAAGCCCGCGGAGTGCGGGCTACGACTTGGAATTTGGATGAAGAAGCCCGCAGCATGCGGGCTACGACTCGAGAATTGGATGAGGAAGCCCGCGTCATGCGGGCTACAGATTGAGAATTGGATAAAGAAGCCCGCGGCATGCGGGCTACGACTTGGAATTTGGATGAAGAAGCCCCCGGAGTGCGGGCTACAGATTGAGAATTGGATGAGGAAGCCCGCGTTATGCGGGCTATGAATTGAGAATTTGATGAGGAAGCCCGCGGAGTGCGGGCTACGACTCGAAGAAAACACGAATAGGCCCGCGGAGCGGGGCGACCGCTGAAATACGAATGTTCGAGGGGCGAGAGAGAGGCGGGCGGAGCGGGACGTATGAATGCGCTGAAACCCGGAGCGGAACCCGTGAGGGTGAGCACCGGATTTTGGCAGAGGGCTGGAACGATGATTCTGGCGGGCTGAGGGATTGACGGAAGCTATCTGGCGGGGCGGTTTGATAAAGAACAAGAATTGGACACGGTCTCTGTGGAAGATGTGTCGACATTATTGGTGGGCTGTGATAAGATTAGTTTGCAATCGTGCGAAATTATTGCGAAATATATGGATAGTGTTGATTATCCAAAGGAGGAAACTTTAAATGAAATACGATAGAGTGTTTAACTTTTCAGCAGGTCCTGCTATGATGCCTGAACCTGTTCTCGAGGAGATCGCAGAAGAGGTTCTTAACTACAGAGGAACTGGAATGTCAGTTATGGAGATGAGCCACAGATCAAAGGCTTTCATCCAGATTTACGAGGAGGCTGTTGCTGACCTTCGTAAGCTTATGGGAATTCCTGATAACTACAAGGTTCTTTTTGTTCAGGGTGGTGGTACTACTCAGTTTGCTATGGTTCCACTCAACCTTCTTAAGGATGGCGTAGGATGCTACGTTGAGACTGGTACTTGGTCAAAGAAGGCTATCGCAGAGGCTAAGAAGTACGGCGAGGTTAAGGTTGTTGCTTCTTCAGCTGACAAGAACTTCTCATACATTCCAGATTGCAGCGATCTTGACATTCCTGAGAATGCTGATTACGTTTACATCTGTGAGAACGAGACTATCAACGGAACTACTTTCAACAAGCTTCCTGACACTAAGGGCAAGATCCTTATCTCAGATCAGTCATCAATGTTCCTCTCAAAGCCTTGCAATGTAGAGGATTACGGCGTTATCTGGGCTGGTGTTCAGAAGAACGTAGGCCCTGCAGGTATGGCAGTTGTTATCATCAGAGAGGATCTCATCGGAGATGTTCCTGAGTTCTGCCCAACTTACCTCAGCTACAAGACTCACGCTGACAAGGATTCAATGTACAACACTCCTAACACTTGGGCTATCTACTGCTGCGGTAAGGTATTCAAGTACCTCCTCGCACAGGGTGGACTTGAGGCTGTTCAGGAGAGAAACGAGGCTAAGGCTAAGGTATTCTACGATTTCCTTGACCAGAGCGAGCTTTTCAAGGGCAACGTTGAGCCTGCAGACAGATCACTTATGAACTGCACATTCACAACTGGTTCAGAGGAAGAGGACGCAGAGGTTGTTAAGGCTACTAAGGCTTCAGGTTTCGACAACCTCAAGGGCCACAGAAGTGTTGGCGGACTCAGAGCTTCAATCTACAATGCAATGCCACAGGAGGGTGTTGAGGCACTTGTAGAGTTCCTTAAGAAGTACGAGGCTGCGAAGTAATATCGTATTGAATATGAGATAGAGAGGGGCGCCGCAAGGCGCCTCTTTTGGTGGGCGGAAATCCCGAGGTCTAGGGTATATGCGATCTCGGGCAAAAAGAAAGAGGAAGGCCGGAGCCTTCCTTCTATGCAACATGATTCTGTAATTATTCGTAGAACTTGTGAGCCTCGCGGAGTCTTACGACCTCAGTGTGGTAGTCGAGCGGAGTGATTTTGCCCGTGAGAACCTTGTACGCGCCGTTAGCCATCGCCTGATGCTCAAGCTCGCCCTGATATACGTGAACTGGAGCAATCCACTCGGTTGCCTCAGTCAGCTTCTCGATGATGTCGCCGAATCTTACATATCTGCCTGTGAGCACGATTGAGTGAACGTCGCCCTTGAGAACTGTACTCATTGCACCAATCTGCTTTGCGATGTTGTAGATAAATGATTGCCAGATGAGGTTTGCGTACTCGTCGCCGGCAAGGATCTTCGCTTTGAGTTCGTCACCGTCGTTGCTGCCAAAATGGTTTACAAAACCACCTTTGCCCGCGCAGAGCAATCTTGTGTCCGCGATGCTGTGTCCCGCCTCAAGGTAGTCGAGGAGGTCTGTTACAGCAATGCTTCCAATTCTTGTTGGGGTAAAAGCACCGTCGCCGCCGCATGCGTTACTTCCGTCGATCATCTGTCCTTTGCGGTGTGCTGTTACCGAAATTCCTCCATCGATGTGGCAAGCGATAAAGTTGTTCTCTTCATACTCAATACCTAGGAGCTCGCAGTGGTGGTGAAGAGTACCTTTGAGGTTGAGGGCGTGACCAATTGACTTTCTTCTTACTCCTCTGATTCCTGTGAATCTTGCCTCTGGAATGTATTCGTCAACGCAGATTGGGTCAACCATGAAGAGTCTTCCACCGTACTCCTTCTGGAGCTCTCTTCCGAGCTGAACACCAAGGCATGATGGGTGAATCATTCCGCCAACGATGTTTCTTGTATCCTCGAGGAGTTCTCTATCTACTTCAAAAACTCCGCTTGGTACAGGATGTACGCTTCCGCCTCTTCCAACAATTGCGTCTACATCGCTTAGTTCAATATTGTTCTTTTTAAGAAATTCTTTTATAACGTTCATTCTGTAGCCGAGCTGGTCGTTAATGTGTGGGAATGAGAGCAGCTCCTGTGCATCATGAACTACAGCAGTTGAATATACCTCTTTTCTGTCCTCGAAGAGTGACAGCTTAGTGGAGGTTGATCCAGGGTTAATGACAAAAATTTTATATGACATATCTTTGCTCCTTACTTTGAATTCCATACCTATTGTACTCCAAAAATACATTTTGTCACATAAGTAAAAATAATAATGTCATCGATAAGGATTGCTAATACTAGCATCAAAAAGACTATCTTCACTAAATCTTCATAAAAGAGTACTATGTAGTTGACCAAAACGATAGGAGGACAAGGCCATGATGACTACTGTATACAAACTAGACTGCAATGATAAGAGAGAACTACTGAGAACTTTTGTAAAGAGTTCAAACCTCGTTAAACCTGAAGAAGTAATTACTTCTTTCGAATCAAGGGGACACATTATCGTTACTAAGAATAATAAGACATACGTACCAGAGTCATCAGCAATCGCTGCAGCAACAGGAGTAGCTTCAGTAGCAGGTTGCAAGGCAAAGCTGGCAATCAGCCTAGCACACAACAGATTTGCTGAGATCAAGGTTCTCAAGAAGGATAACTCAAAGAAGGAAGCTGAGTGCGTAGAGGCATTCCTTAAGGAGCTCGGTGCAAATGGAGTTAGAGTAATCGCTTAAGAATTATCACTAATAATAACCAACTAAGATAATCCACTAGGAATAACCAGGAAACGTATAGTAAATATTGATAGAGTTAGCACACCACCGCTTTAGGACAGAAGTTTGAAGCGGTGGTTTTGTATTGTATAGGATTCGCTGCTTGGAGTGACTGGATATTACACAAGATTGCGGGATGTGAGTTGAGGTGGCGAGATGCGACTCATGATGCGCATGGACACAGAAAATAGTCGATAGCAGAATTCGCATTTTGACCGGTAAAGGGAACACTCCTGGTTTCAGATGTCGTTATTAGATTAATGCCAAGAATCCAGCCTGCAGATTGATAAACTTTAAGTTTATCGTAGACTTTTAATGCATAATCGTTTTTTTCCATTAAGCCAAGGGGCTCCCATATATATATTGAGCCGGTTTCATGATCCAGAATTATAAAATCTGGCAGGTATTCGATACCATTGATTTCTAAAATTGGCTCATATAAATAAGGAATACCTCTCTTGAACAGTTCGTCGGCGATAATTGATTCAGACTTAGAACGCACTCGTTCACCACGGAGTGTTGGGTAGATACAATCTTCTTTTTTGTACGTGCTGAGTCGAAACTTGTTGTTAAGTAATTTCTGAAATTCTTCACTAATGGTTCCAATCTTGAGCTTTAGAACACGGTTAAACTCTTCTATATATTTAATATCAATGTGACCGGGTTCTATATCTGTATGCACACTAAGGTAACTGTTCATTGCATCTATTTCCCGTTGTAAATCTATATTAAGTTGTTCAAGATACATGCGATGTGCGTAATCGGCAGAGACAAGTGGTGTTTGCTTATTAATATCTCTGCGGATAGGCTTGCCATTTGAATCTTTGCCGATGACAATTCTATGTCTGAATTTCCCTTTATCAATACTGATATTAAAAGTTTCTTGTGGCAAAGTTTTGATGATGTTTTCGTTTGTATTCTTTAACTGGGTATAGAATTTGATTTTCTTGCGAAATTTCTGTGCTGTATTCATAGTATCCTTCTTTCCTGATTCTGTGAAATCTGCAAGCGGTATTTCTGTATTATAGTAAGCAACAAAAGGAATGTCCAATATGCAGCGGACATGCATATTATCTCTTATGCAATATAAAATTTGAAAATATAATATTATTGAATGTGATGAGAATAAAAATGAACTTGAAATGCACTGAAATTGCAAAATGTATTTTTGGAGAAACATATTTAGAATTGACATGTAAGCCCGCAGTTTGCGGAAGAGTGTGGAGGCGTGCGGGCTACAACTTGGAAATGGAGTGAGAAAGCCCGCGGCATGCGGGCTACAACTTGGAAATGGAGTGGGAAAGCCCGCAGCATGCGGGCTACAGCTTGGAAATGGAGTGGGAAAGCCCGCGGCAAGGCCTAATGCGTGTCTTTTATGGGCTGAGGCGGGCTTATCCCTTTGTTTACATAATAAATGCCCGGGCCGATGTGGACCCGGGCGACTGCTAATATATCTGGATGTTAGTCTGTGATTTTGTCTTTGGAGCTGCAGAGTTCTTTGCTGGCACAGCTTGCGCAGTCTTTGTTGTCGCCGACTTTGTTGCCGTCCTTGTCGAGGATGTAGCGGACGGAGCCGTCGCGGTTGAATGCGATGACGGTTCCGTCTTCGAGGCGCTGCTTAACCTTGCGAATTGGCGATCCGACAACGGTGAGGCCGGGATCTACGTCGTGCATAACGACGCTTTTGGCACCGACTACGACGTTATCGTGTAAAGTTATCGGACCGAGGACTACTGTCTCTGCGTATACTGTGACGTTGTTTCCGAGGGTCGGGTGGCGCTTGCCGGTGTCTTTGCCAGTGCCGCCTAAGGTTACGCCGTGAAAAAGCATGCAGTCATCACCGATCTCTGCCGTCTCGCCGATGACTACGCCTGTGCCGTGGTCTATGAAAAAATTCTTACCTATTGTAGCGCCAGGGTGGATTTCGATTCCGGTCTTGCGTGATGCTCTCTGTGAAATCATGCGGGCTCTGAAATAGTGGCCCTTAAGGTAGTGCGCATGTGCCTTCCTGTAGGCGCGCATCGCTTTGAAATAAGGGTAGAGCATTACCTCCCACTTAGAGTGGATTGAGGGGTCTCTTCTCTTAACTACTTCGTACTCTCTGTTGATATCTTTAATAAGTCCCATTGATATGCCTCCACTTAATTCCCACCCTTTTGGTAGGAATTCGATGTTTAGATTATAGAATTTCTGCGAAGGAAGTTCAATAGGAATTGACAAATTCCTACTCCGGTAGTAGGATTTATAGGGCAAAAGATTGATATGTTCTATATCACATCTTCTGCGAGTAACGAGGAGGCATTTCGAGATGATGGTTTCAACGAAGGGCAGGTATGCCCTCATAGTAATGATGGATCTGGCTTCAAGTCAGGGCGATGGCTATGTGTCTCTGTCAGATGTTGCTGAACGTCAGAGTCTTTCAATGAAGTACCTTGAGAATGTGGTTTCCATTCTGAACAAGGGCGGGCTGCTTAACAGTCTTAGAGGAAAGAATGGCGGATACAGGCTGGCTAAGGCGCCGGAAGATTATACGATCAATGAGATTCTTAATCTGACGGAAGGTAGCCTTGCTCCGGTAGAGTGTATCAAGAATGGCGATTTGAACTGCAACAAGGCGGCAAGCTGTTTGACATTTCCGCTCTGGGTCGGACTTGACAGAGCAATCGAGAAGTATCTTAAAGGAATCACTTTGGACGATGTCATCAACGGAAGAAGAAAGACAATGCTCGGCGACTGGTGCACCGAGTGTGAAGAATAAAGGAGGACCATATGAGAGTTTATGCTGATAACGCTGCCACTACATATATGAGTGAGACAGCTATGAATGAGATGATTGACTGCCTTAAGAATTACAACGGCAATCCAAACAGTCTTCACACTGATGGTCAGGTAACTCAGGAGAAGCTTGATCAGGCTAGAGCTAAGGTTGCGAAGGCAATCAATGCAGCAAGAGATAATGAGATTTACTTCACTTCAGGTGGAAGTGAGGCTGACAATCAGGCTCTGATCAGTGCTGCAAGAGGTTTAAGAGAGAAGGGCAAGAAACACCTTATCACTCTGAACATCGAGCACCATGCAATTCTTCACACAATGAGAAAGCTTGAGAAGGAAGGTTTTGAGGTTACTTACCTTGCTCCTGAGGCTAACGGAATCGTTGATGTTGAGAAGATAAAGGCAGCAATGAGAGATGATACAGCTCTCGTATCAATAATGTTTGCAAACAATGAGATGGGTGCGGTTCAGCCAATCGCTGAGATCGGAGCAGCTTGCAAGGAGAGAAAGATTCTTTTCCATACTGACGCTGTTCAGGCTGCAGCTCATCTTCCAATCGACGTTCAGGCTATGAACATTGATATGCTTTCAATGTCAGGTCATAAGTTCCATGGCCCTAAGGGCGTTGGTGCACTCTATGCAAGAAATGGAATCAGACTTCTCAATGTAATTGAGGGTGGTGCTCAGGAGAGAGGAAAGAGAGCTGGTACTGTAAATGTTCCTGCAATCGCATCAATGGCTGCAGCTCTTGAAGAGGGCGTTGCCAATATGGAAGAGAACAACAAGAAGGTTATCGCACTTAGAGACAGACTGATTGAGGGTCTTAGCGATATTCCACATTCAAAGCTTAACGGAGATCCTGAGAAGAGACTTCCAGGAAACGTTAACTATTCTTTTGAGGGTGTTGAGGGAGAATCACTTCTGCTCGCACTCGATAACTACGGAATCTGCTGCTCATCAGGTTCAGCATGCACAAGTGAGTCACTTGACCCAAGCCACGTTCTGCTTGGAATGGGCGTTCCTGTTGAGGCTGCACACGGAAGTCTCCGTTTCAGCTTAAATGAGCAGAACACTGAGGAAGAGGTTGACTACATTATCGAGAAGGTTCACAAGGTTGTAGATCTTTACAGAAAGATGTCACCATTCTGGGATGAGCTCCTTTCAGGAGAAAGAGAGCACTGCATTTAGGATGCGAGCGCGCCGAGGGTGCGAATGAATCTGGTGCGTTTAAGGGCGCGCGTAAATAACAAGGTTGCATAAATAGGAGGAATAACAATGCTTTATACAGATAAGGTTATGGATCATTTTGAGAATCCAAGAAACGTAGGTGTAATTGAGGATGCAAGTGGTGTAGGTGAGGTCGGAAATCCTACCTGTGGAGACATCATGAAGATGTACCTTAAGATTGAGAATGACGTAATCGTGGACGTAAAGTTCAAGACTTTTGGCTGCGGCTCAGCGATCGCAACAAGCTCAATGGCTACAGAGCTCATCAAGGGAAAGTCAATTAACGAGGCTCTTGAGCTTACTAACAAGGCTGTTGTAGAGGCTCTTGATGGTCTTCCTGCAAGAAAGATTCACTGCTCAGTTCTTGCTGAGGATGCTATCAGAATGGCTCTTAAGGATTACTACACAAAGAGCGGCAAAGAGATGCCAGAGGAGCTCGCTAACTGGGAACCACACGAGGAGGAATAAGCTGAATATATCCTGTGGGAATAACAGCTTGCGTTTGTTTGACTTTAACTATGTTTATTGATATGATGAACATGGTGTTAATGCTCGATCCTACACCAATGAGACTACTTTTGGGAGGAGGGCTGATTGTGAACAACGGTACAGTTAAATGGTTTAACAACGAGAAAGGCTACGGCTTTATCGAGAATAGTGAGGACAGCAGCGATGTATTCGTACATTTCTCTGCAATCGTTATGGATGGCTTCAGAACACTTAAGGAGGGTCAGAAGGTAACTTTTGATATCGAGGACGATCCAAAGGTTCCAGACAAGAAGAGAGCCATCGAGGTTCAGCTTTGTAAATAAACTGTTGATAATATCAGCAACAGATCATCGCGTGATGTGGTGGTCTGTTTTTTTGTAGGTATGGCGTGGCGTGCTGGTTGGCTTGTGGCGCTGGCGGAGAAGTGCGTGGGAGTGTGTGGCAGTGTGGGCTACGACTTGGAAATAAGATGAGATAGCCCGTTGTATGCGGGCTGCAGCCTGAGAATAAGATAGGATAGCCCGTGGAGTGCGGGCTACAACTTGGGAATAAGATGGGATAGCCCGCGGAGTGCGGGCTACAACTTGGGAATAAGATGAGATAGCCCGCGGTATGCGGGCTGCAGCCTGGGAATAAGATAAGATAGCCCGCGGTATGCGGGCTACAACTTGGGAATAAGATGGGATAGCCCGCGGTATGCGGGCTACAGCCTGGGAATACGATAAGATAGCCCGCGGTATGCGGACTGCAGCCTGGGAATACGATGAGATAGCCCGCGGCATGTGGGCTATCTTGAAATTGTTGTTTAATGTCAGTCTGAAAGTGTTGCATATATCAAAAAATATATGGGATTTTCATACACGCAACAAGTTTGTTGGGTAGAATATAGAAAGTAATAAATGGGTCGTCGCGCGGATGCGGCCGGAGGCCGCGACGGGCGCATAGGAGTGCTGATAGAGCGCCCGTCACCGGGTACCGAGCGCAATGCAATAGCATGCCGCGCGGACGCGAGCCTTGGGCGGTGGCTCTGGGCGGCCCTGATTTATGGAGGTAGGTAGAATGGCTAAGATGAGGATGAAGTTGGCGTCACGTGGTAAGAGATTTGCGGCGGCGCTTATTGATATGGTTGTGCCATGCATTGTTCTGATGGTTGTTTCTGTGGCAGTTTTTGGAGTATTTAGTACGAGTGCGATGATGCCGTACAGTTATTATGGGCATGATGATTTAGGGTATGCGTATCAGTATGATGCGAGCTCGCTTGTGGGAGCTGGTGCTATATTTTTCTGTATTATTGTTGGACTTGTATATACTGGCGTGCAGATTTATTTCTATACTAAGTCACAGTCGATTGGTAAGGCAATTCTGGGACTTAAGGTTGTGTCTTCAATTGATGGCAAGCCGGTTGGGATCTGGTGGATGCTTCTTAGAGAGTTTATCGTGAAGAGGGCTTGCCAGCCTGTATTCTGTCTTGGATATATCTGGATTCTGATCGATGATAGGAACCGCGGATGGCATGATAAGATTCTTGATACATATGTTATTGATGTAAAGGATACACAGGAGCTTAATGCCATGGTATAATTGCAAAAAGTATGTTTAGATTTTTTTCTTGGAGGAGTTATGAAGACAGTAATTAACAACGACAAGTTAATATTAAATGATGGAAGAGTTATCTCTCTTGATAACTCTTTTGTTTTGCCTGCTTTTGTGGATGTGCATGTTCACTTTAGAGAGCCAGGCTATGAGTATAAGGAGACTATAGCGTCAGGTAGCATGGCTGCAGCAGCTGGTGGTTTTACAGATGTGTGCACTATGCCTAATCTAAATCCTGCGCCTTCTAATCTCGAGGCTGTAAGAAAGCAGCTTGAGATAATTGAGAAGGACGCCGTGATCGGCGTTCATCCTTACGGGACTATCACAGAAGCTGGAAGAGGCGAGGGCAAGATGGCCGACATGGAGGCCATCGCGCCATATGTAATCGCATTTTCGGATGACGGTTTCGGAGTTCAGGATGGCGGAATGATGCGGGAGGCTATGGAGAGAGCGAAGGCTCTGGATAAGATGATCGTTGCGCACTGCGAAGACATGGAGCTTTTGGCAGAGGGCAAGGTGAGAGAGAGTGAGTGGAGACAGATCGAAAGAGACCTTAAGCTTGCGGACGAGACTGGCGTAGCTTACCATGTATGTCACATTTCATGTAGAGAGAGCGTTCAGGTTATAAGGGATGCGAAGAAGAGCGGCGTTAATGTAACCTGCGAGACTGCGCCTCACTATCTGGTGCTCGATACTGACGATGTTGAGAAGTTCCTAAGCCGTGAGCCTGAGAATGGCGGAAGATTCAAGATGAATCCACCAATCAAGACTCCGGATGACAGAGATGCGCTGATTGAGGGTATCACTGATGGAACTGTTGATATGATTGCGACAGACCACGCGCCACATTCAGAAGAGGAGAAGTCAAGAGGTTTTGCACGAAGCATGAACGGAATCGTGGGACTTGAGACTGCTTTCCCTGTTCTGTATACAGGACTTGTAAGAACAGGTATAATTACGTTAAATCAGCTTTCAGAGATTATGTCTATTAATCCAAGGAAGCGCTTTGGACTTGAGAATCCTGATGACCTCGTTGTGGTTGATTTTGCAAATGAGTACACTATCAACCCTGCGGAGTTTAAGACTATGGGAAGAAGCACTCCATTTGACGGATGGAAGGTATACGGAAAGCCTATGTTTACCATAAGAAACGGAGAGGTGGTTTATGGATAGAGAAGTAAGCAGAATTATCGAGAACAAGAAGCTTGCGGAGGGCATCTACAAGATGACTCTCGAGACAGAGGAGAGCAAGTTTACAAGACCTGGACAGTTCGCTATGATTGGGGTTCCTGGCAAGTTCCTCAGAAGACCTATTTCTGTCTGCTATTATGACAGCGACAGATACACTATCATCTACAAGGTTGTTGGTGAGGGTACTGAGATCCTAAGCAAGATGGAGCCTGGCGAGATTGTTGATTCAATCACAGGTTGTGGTAACGGCTACGACGTTGATGCGATTCCTGATGGAGCTTACCTGATTGCCGGCGGAATCGGAATTCCACCGATGCTCGGCCTGATGAAGGAGCTTATCATGCAGGGCAAGAGCGCTAAGGTCGTTCTTGGCTTCAATACTAAGGATGACTTCTTTCTCATCGACGAGTTCAGATATCTCTGCGAGAATATCGAGATACTGACAGCAGACGGAAGCAACGGAAGACAGGGATTTGTAACCGATGCTTTTGCCCGCGCGGAGTACGCATGTGCCTGCGGTCCTACAGGAATGCTCAAGGCGCTCGATCCTAAGGTTGAGAAGGGTCAGTTCAGTCTCGAGGCAAGAATGGGCTGCGGTTTTGGCGCTTGCATGGGATGCTCGATTAATACTCTAGAGGGACCAATGCGTGTATGCAAGGAGGGCCCAGTATTTGATAAGGAGATAATAGAATGGCAGAAACTGTAAAGACTAATGCGCCTGGATGGGCTGAGGCTTCGGCGGCTGCCGGTGCTGATATGAGAGTGAATCTTGCTGGTATTGAGCTTGCTAATCCGGTTATGCCTGCAAGTGGTACTTATGGATACGGAATGGAGTACAAGGAGCTTTATGATCTGAACCTCCTCGGTGCTCTTGTTACTAAGAGTGTGACTTTAGAGCCAAGATACGGTAACCAACTTCCTAGAATTGCGGAGTGCACCAGTGGAATGCTTAATTCAATCGGTCTGCAGAACCCTGGAATCGAGCATTACATGAAGGAGGACATTCCTGCGCTTAGAGAGATTTATCACGGACCGATTGTGTCTAATGTAAGTGAGTTCAGTGTTGATGGCTATGCAGAGGCTGTAAGAAGACTTACTACCATGGACGAAATCGACATGTTTGAGATCAACATCAGCTGTCCAAATGTGCACCACGGCGGATCATCTTTTGGAGCTGACCCAGTGCTTGCAGAGGAGATTACTAAGGCTTGCAGAGCTGCTACAGATAAGCCACTTTTCATGAAGCTTACTCCTAATGTAACTTCAATCGCGGAGATCGCGAAGGCTTGTGAGGCTGGCGGCGCTGACGGAATCAGCCTTATCAACAACTTCAAGGCGATGAGAATCGACCTTAAGACAAGAAAGACTATCACATCTGAGAAGTATGCCGGACTTTCAGGTCCTGCTATCAGACCGATTGCAATGAGAATGGTTACCGAGGTTTTCCATGCGGTAGACCTTCCAATCATCGGAATCGGCGGTATCCAGACTGCAGACGATGTACTTGAAATGATTATGGCCGGAGCAACTGCTATCGAGGTAGGAAGTGCGAACCTTATCGATCCATGGGTTTGCCCTGATATCATCAGAAACCTTCCTAAGAGAATGGCTGAGCTCGGCATTTCAAACCTTAACGAAATTAGAGGAGTTGTATAAATATGAAACCTGAAATTATTATTGCACTTGATTTTCCGACAGGAGCTAAGGCTCTGGAGTTTCTTGACAAGTTCGAGGCTGTAGATGACAAGCCTTGGGTGAAGGTAGGAATGGAGCTTTATTACAGCGAAGGCCCGGCGATTCTTAAGGAGCTTAAGAAGAGAGGCTACAGCATTTTCCTTGATCTTAAGCTTCACGATATTCCTAACACTGTAGGAAGCGCAATGAAGGTAATGGCAGGTCTCGGAGTTGACATGGTTAACGTTCACGCTGCCGGCGGTTCTAAGATGATGGCTGCTGCAGTTAAGGGCTTCAACGAGGGCAGAGAGAACATCGAGGGAAGAAAGCCTCTGATGATCGCAGTAACTCAGCTCACATCAACAGATCAGGAGCTTATGAATAACGAGCTTGGAATTCCTGGCACAGTTGCAGATACAGTTGTTGCTTATGCTAAGAATGCCAAAATGGCAGGTCTCGACGGTGTCGTATGTTCCGCTTGGGAAGCAGGTATGATTCACGAGAATGTTGGTGATGATTTCCTTACTATCACTCCTGGTATCAGACTTCTAGGAGATGCTGCAGGCGACCAGTCAAGAGTTGCTACTCCTGCAAGAGCTAAAGAGCTCGGATCAGATTACCTCGTAATCGGAAGAAGCATTACTGCTGCAGAGGATCCTGTTGCGGCATACAGAAGATGCGTGGACGAGCTTAAGTAATACGCACGACTATTAAGAAACGAAAGAATAATTATATAGGAACGAAGGGAGACTATTATGTCATCAAAGATTAATGATATTGCAAGAGGACTTCTTGATATTAAGGCTGTATTTCTGAGACCTGAGGAGCCATTCACATGGGCTTCAGGAATTAAGAGCCCTATCTACTGCGACAACAGACTTATCCTCACTGCGCCTGAGGTAAGAGATATTGTTGAGAACGAGATGGCAAGAGTTATCGAGGAGAAGTATCCTGAGTGTGATGTAATCATGGGAACTGCAACTGCAGGTATCGCTCACGGAGCTATTGCTGCTCACATCATGGGCAAGCCAATGGGTTATGTAAGATCAAGCTCAAAGACACACGGCAGAAACAACAGAATCGAAGGAAAGCTGAATGCTGGGGACAAGGTAGTTGTTGTTGAGGACCTTATCTCAACAGGAATGTCTTCAATCGAGGTTGTTGAGGCTCTTAGAGAGGCTGGCGCTGAGGTACTCGGCGTTGTGAGCATTTTCACATACGAGACAGCTAAGGCTGATGAGGCTTTTGCAGCTGCTAACTGCGAGAAGACAAGCCTTTGCACAATCTCAAAGCTTATCGAGTTTGCTAAGGCTGAGGGTTATGTAACTCCTGAGCAGGGCGACGAGGTAATCAGCTTTACAAGATCACTATAAGATATAAGCAGGACTTTGGAGGGTTCCGGTGGACTTTAGAGAAGTCGCCGGGACCTTTAGATGATTCTAGAGAGATTTTAGAGAAGTTTTTAGGGAAGAGGGAACGACTATGTATAAGAGAGATCTTGTCAGCATCACAGACTACAGCCTCGATGAGCTCGAGGATCTGTTCAAGCTTGCTGACGATATTGAAGAACATCCAAGAAGATATAAGTCAAGCTGCAACAACCTGAAGCTTGCGACACTTTTCTACGAGCCAAGCACAAGAACAAGACTCAGCCATGAGTCTGCAATGATCGAACTCGGCGGAAACGTAATCGGATTTTCAGATGCCAAAGCGTCTTCAGCATCTAAGGGCGAGACTGTTTCAGACACAATGAAGGTTATGTCATGCTTCGCAGACATCATCGCAATCAGACACAACCTCGAGGGCACAGCGATGGTCGCAGCCGAGGCATCATCAGTACCGGTCATCAATGCGGGAGACGGCGGACACAGCCACCCAACACAGACACTGGCAGACCTCTATACAATAAGAAAGAATTTTGGCCGCTTGAACAACCTAAAGATCGGCTTCTGCGGAGATCTTAAGTACGGCAGAACCGTTCACTCACTGATCGAGGCACTCCTACGATACGAGAATGTTGAGTTCGTTCTGATCGCACCGGAAGAGCTCGCTCTGCCAAAAGGTCTTAAGAATCTCATCACAGATTCCGGCGCAAAGTACGAGGAGGTTTCTTCTCTCGAGGATGCGCTGCCAGAGCTTGACATTCTGTACATGACAAGAATTCAGAAGGAGAGATTCACTGATCTTGCAGTGTACGACAGACTTGCTGGCGTGTACGTTCTCGACAAGGAGAAGATGGAAAGAGCTAAGGAAAAGATGATCGTAATGCATCCACTGCCAAGAGTTGACGAGATTTCAACTGATGTGGATGACGATCCAAGAATCCAGTTCTTCCAGCAGGTAATGTGCGGCAAGATTGTAAGAAGAGCACTGATTCTTGATCTTATTGAGAGAGGTTCTAAGGAGCCAATCAAGAGATACGATGATATCGATGAAGCCGAGGTTGGTGAGACTTGCAAGTGCAGCAACCCTAAGTGTATAACACATTTCGAGCGCGGACTTAAGATGAGATTCAAGCAGGGTAAGGGCGGAAAGCTTCTGTGCGCGTACTGCGATTCAAAAATTGTGGAGGAATAGGAGCCGCTGGGCTTGGCGAAGATATAGCCCATTGGGCGATATCATATGAATAATGAAGGTGCATTCCATTGTCGTTGACACTGGAATGCATTTTTTATGGGGGAAACTTTAAATACTGCACCTGTTCTTGTGGGGTGGAGTACTCGTATGCCATTGCTCACCGTCAAACCGAGCTTGCTTACTGGGTACATTGGAATTGGAGTGCTGGTGCTGGGAATTTTTATGTAGAGGATTGTCCAGTTGATAAAGAATCCTCTACCAAATCGTAGAGGAACAGATACTATTGAAGAATTCCTCTGATGAATCGTAGAGGAATAAGGACTGGTTTAGAAATCCTCTACCGTATATTTTTGCAGATTCGTAGAGGTTCTTGTTATTTAGGTGGAATCCTCTACGGTTATCAATTCTAATTTGTAGAGGATTCAGGGTTCTAGTCATATATCCTCTACGATATCGGCATATAATTGGGTAAATAACTCGTAGAGGATAGTAAAACAAGTTGTCGATCCTCTACGATTGCCGAGAGGATTTTATCTTAGATATTGATTCCTCTACGATTGTCGAGAGAATTGTATGAGAAATGCAGTATCCTCTACGAATACCGATGGTATCAGTGATGTTGCTGGTAGAGAGTTGTTGCTTTTGTGTTCACTATAATTGTGTAAAAGAATGGTGAAATTGATTTCATTAAAAGTTCATAGACGATTTGGTGTGATTATAATTTAAGATTTCATTCATTTATTTAATGGATTGGTAGAATTATGCTGAATTTTAAGTCATATAGGGGTTTGAGCATTGATTTGACTAGATTATCAGGATGGGTATAATCCAATCAAGGAAGGGAGATGTCTATGGATGTAATAAAAAAGTTAGAAGAAAATAAAGCATTTTATGAAACTGAATTAACAAAGATAAATGGGATTCTGCCAACTTTGCCGAATGGTACTCTATTCATTTATGTTAAAGATAATTGTTATGCTGCTAAGTATAGCATCAAGACTGAGTTTATGGATAAGACAGAGGAGTTTCCGATTTCAAAAAAAGATGAGTTTATGGTGGCTGCATTAGCGTTGCGCAAAGTATTGACGCAACGGAAAGATTGTTATGAAGCACGTCTCAATAATACTAACACATACTTGGATGATAATAAGAATGAGCCAAGGGAATTTATTAAGGACAAGTATAGCTCTGAATTTTACAGATTGATTAGAAAGTATTATCCGGAGTTCAGTAATGATTGGGAAGTGAGACAAGAGAGGCTGAATCAGAAGTATGAGAGATGCGAACCGGATCCGATTTCACATAATGTTGCAACAACTGCTGGAATAATGGTTAGGTCTAAGTCTGAAGCGATTATCGTTGATATACTTTACTCTTTGAGGATTCCATTTGTGTATGAACCTAAGATTGTTCTTTCGAATGGTAAAGTTGTGTATCCAGATTTTATAATCGTTGATCCGACTACTGGGACAGAATATATGTGGGAGCATTTTGGAAGGTTAGATGATCAGGAATATGTTGCAAGATCATTAAATAAAGTCTATATGCTAAATGAATTAGGCTGGAGAATGGGAATCAACCTTATTATTACTACCGAAACGTTAGATGATAAGTTTACTACCATAAAGGCCAGGGATACTGTGAATCAGTATATTTCGGTGGCGGCTTAAGTGGTGGCTTCATTGGGAGTGAATTTAAAATTTACAAATATTGGAATTTATTATAGAATTCCCATTATGGAGAACTATAATAACAGAAATTTAACGGATGAGCAGATTAGGGCAATCATAATCAAGAGGAAGAGGAAGCAGAGGATGCGTAAGCGGGTAATCCGCAGGTGCAGTGTGCTTGCTCTTGCTCTTGTTTTGGTTATTGGCGGAATTGTGATGCTGGTTAGAGGATGCAGCTCAGGAAGTGATGCGCATGACGGCAGAGAAAGTGCGGCGGAAACCGTGTCTTTTGCCGATAAGGACGAGCCGGGAATTATTTTCCTCGATCCGGGGCACGGCGGTGTTGATTCGGGCACAGATGCCGGTGGCAGGTTCGAGAAGGACGATTCGCTGAAGTTGGCGAAGGCTGTTTCTGGGGAGCTTAAGCAGATGGGCTATGAGGTGTACATGTCGCGAACCGAGGATGTGGATGTTGACCGAGAGGATAGGGGTCTGATGGCGAATGCCAAAAGTGCGGACCTTTTCATTTCATTTCACAGGAATCAGGCGTCTGAGGGTAATGGTGCAGAGATATACATCCCGTCGGACAGCACCGATAAGGAGAAGACTCTGGCAGAGAAGCTGATGGCGGCTTTTGTGGAGTGCGGTTTTGAGGAGAGGTCGATTACGGCGGGTGTGTTTAAGGATCCTACGGATGACTACTACGAGAACAGTGTACCGACGATGCCAAGCTGTCTGGCGGAGGTAGGTTTTACCAGCAACGATGGGGATAACGAAATCTACGACCGTGTCGATAAGAATGCGAAGATAATTGCGAAGGCGATTTCGGAGGCACATAAGGAGATCTATCCGGAGAAGTATAGCGCGTAGTGTTCGCATAATGTGAAAACTCTGATGCAGGATTGAGATTGATACCATAAAATGATAAAATTACAGTATCTGTTATAAAGGAGAACTATTATGTATTCAGTAACATCGAAGGAAATGAAGCTGATTGATGAATACAGTACAAATATTGGTATCTCAAGTCCTGTGCTGATGGAGAATGCGGCTAGGGCTGTTCTGGATGAGATAATGCATAGATTTCCGGACAGGAGAACTAAGATTCTGGTTTTTGCAGGTCCTGGAAACAACGGCGGAGATGCGGTCTGCCTGGCGAGATGGCTACTTCATAAGAAGTACGATGCTAAGCTTTATTTCATAGGAGATACTTCTGCTGTAAGCAATGAGTTCAGAAGACAAATCAGTATTTTTAATAAGGCTTATCCGACTACGCCGATTTACGGATTAGACGGGAAGGTCGATACAGCAGCGCTTTATGCGAGATATGACGTGATCGTGGATGGAATTTTTGGCATCGGACTTAACCGCGATATCGACGACGGATACGCGAAGTACATCGAGTATCTCAATTCGAAGAGTGGATACAAGGTTGCGATTGATATTCCGTCGGGACTTAATGCGAACTACGGTGAGGCGATGGGCAATGTGTTTATGGCTGACCTTACTGTGACTTTTGGCGCGTATAAGAACGGTATGTTTATGGCTGAGGGAAGAGATGCGTGCGGTGAGGTCGTTGTTGCGGACATCGGTCTTGTTGAGGCTGGCATCGAGGAGGCCAAGGGCAAGCTTAAGGTCTGCGACAGAAGGTTCTACGAGGAGACTAAGGATCAGGCGCTGCTTCCAAGAATTGAGACTTCACATAAGGGCACTTATGGAACTGTGGGAATTGTGGTTTCGAGCGACGGAATGCTTGGTGCGAGCATCCTTGCTGCCAAGGCGGCGTATAGAGCAGGCTGTGGACTTGTGAAGCTGTTCTGTCCGTCGAAGTATATAGGGTTCTTTAACGTATCGGTTCCTGAGGCTGTTGTTGTTCCGTATAAGAATGATGATGTTGTAGGTGCGCTTGGTGATTTCATCGGTTCATGCGACTGCGTGCTGATTGGACCGGGTCTTCGCGAGGGCACTACTGAGAGAATTATTATCAAGCAGATACTTGCGTCGGATAGCAGAGTTGTTTTTGACGCGGGCGCTCTGAATATTATTTCTAGAAATCTTAAGTCATTTAAGAAGAGAAAGTGCAAGTGTGTTATCACACCGCATATCGGCGAGATGGCAAGACTTTCTGGTGAGGATAAGGCAACTGTTGAGAGAAAGAGGGTTGCTTACACAAGACAGTTTTCGAAGAAGTTTAATGTTTCGATGGTTGTTAAGTCTGATGTTTCGGTATTCTCTCTGATTGAGAAGAGCGGACATCAGGAGATGTATATAAGCAGCATCGGCAATTCGGGTCTTGCGACTGCGGGTTCGGGCGATGTGCAGGCAGGCGTTATTGCTTCGCTTATTGCGCAGGATAACAGTCTTAACAATGCACTTCTTTATGGAACTATGATCCACGGCATGGCGGCTGAGAAGTTCGCTAAGGACGAGGATTCTAAGAGAAGAATGATGGCGGGAGACATTATAGATAATATCTTCTAACGAATGTTGAAAATATTATTTTTGGTGCTTGAACTTCTTCTGAGGTGATGGTATAATCTTGACGTTATTTGTTTTGGACGATCTGTTCCATTACTATTACAACACGGATGGAGGTGAGATAGGAATATGGCACAGGTTATCGTTAGAGAGAACGAGAGCTTAGAGAGCGCTCTGAAGAGATTCAAGAGATCATGCGCACGTGACGGTGTAATGGCTGAGCTTAGAAAGAGAGAGCATTACGAGAAGCCAAGCGTAAAGCGTAAGAAGAAGTCAGAAGCTGCTAGAAAGAAGGCTAGAAAGTTCTAATAGCAATTAATTATGCGAATCTCTGCGGAGATTCGCATTTTGCGTTTTTGGCGTTTTTAGGTTCTCTTGGGTATAGTTTATTCGTTGACAAAGTGCATGTGGGGGGGGGTATCATTTTGAATAGGGAGAAATAATTTCTTCTGACATAACGTAAATATGAAGAAGGTTACCTTGTTATACGTTCTATACATTGAGGGTCCGATTCATTTTAATAAGAATGAAGTATGGAATAAACATGGCAAAACATTCGAAAGGATGTGACGCAAAGCTCTAGAGCCTGTAAAATCGCAGTCAGCTGCAAGAAAGACAGCATTGCGTTCGCGTAATGCCTTTTTTATGTTTATGTATTCTTAAAGCCGGACATACCGGCAGGAGTTATTTCAAAAGGAGAAAAATATGAAAAGAATCATATCAATTCTTATGAGTATTACCGTAATACTCTCAATGATGCCGGCACTGGCATTTGCGACGGATGGTTCTACTGATTCATCTGCATCAGCAGAAGCTACTGATGTTAAGACACCAGCAGATACTAATGACAGTGATACCCAGACGCAAGCACCAAGTAACGATGCTGGAAACACAGACACAGTTGCAAGTGTAGGTGATGAGAATTTTGCATCACTAAAGGACGCTATTGGTGCTGCTGATGGCAATAAAACTATAGTTCTTAAGAAGAGTATAACTGAAAGTGTGACTATTCCGAAAGGCAAGACAATAATCCTTGACCTAAATAAGAATAGTATTGAGTGTGATGGAGAGTGTATTTTCAATGAAGGAACACTTACATTAAAGAATGGCAACATTGTTTCAAAGAAATCAGTAGGAATTGGAGTCGGAAACAATTCAGTAACAACTATTGAAAAAGAAACAAATGTTAGCGGACGCGAGGGTGCTGTAATTACGGGCAAGAGCACTGGTGCAACAATCACTATTAATGATGGCGAATTCTCTGCTGCTGATAATGCGGTGGTTGCAGGTAATGGCTCAGAAAGAACTGGCGAACCTAATACAATTAACATCAATGGAGGAGTTTTTACAGGAAATATTGAATCAACTGGCTATATAGCTTGTGGCATTTATGCTCCTTGGAAAGATAATATCAATGTAAAAGGCGGAACTTTCAATGTAACTGGTGGAGTTGGAATCTTAGCAAGAGGTGGTAGCATTTCAGTTTCTGCTGGAGCATTTAAAACGACAGGTAGTGTAACTGGATGGGTTGGAGACAATAAGAATGCAGTTCCTTGTGCGGATTTAGTTTTCGATAGTAAAGCCAATTATCCTGCCCTAGATGATAACTCAAAGATTACTGTTACAGGTGGTACTTTCACATCAGAAACTAGTGCTGTTTCAACAATTAAGTCTGAATCTGATAATGGTAAGAGATTATTCGTGGCAGGTGGTACTTTCAGTGGAATTGATGCATTAAATTACACTACTGACGATGCAAATATTTCAGTTTCCTTAAATGATAATGTTGAGAAAGATATTGTTATTTCCAAGGGTTCAACAGTAACACTTGATCTTAATGGCCACACATTTACAGGTACAGGCGCTAAAGGTACAGCAGCAATTACAAACAATGGTTCACTTGTGATAGAGGATAACAAGAATGCTGGATTGATTACAAGAAAGTCTACAGAATCGAATACACACTATGTTATAGACAATCAAGGTAGTATGGAGATTCATGGCGGAACAATCCACATCGTAAATCCTAAGGCAATGCCTAAAGGTGCATCGCTTATCAGAAATGCCGGAGTTAAGGATGCAGCTACTTTAAAGGTCTCAGGTGGAAATATCGGTCAGGATGGTTTCATCGCTATAAAGAATGACGACTACGGTATTCTTGAAATTACAGGTGGTAAGATAACAACATCCGGAGACACAGATACTAACACTGCGTCAGCTGTACAGAACTGGAATAAGGCAACAATTACAGGTGGAACTATCGAAGGAACTGTATGGACATCATCATGGAGTTCAGATTATGAAGCAGCTTCAACTGTAATCAGCGGAGATGCTAAAGTAACAGGAATGATTATTTCAAGAAAGTACAAATCGGATGTTACTAAGACACCAGTTACAGAAATAAAGGGTGGAACTTACGACATCAAGAGTGTTGGAGTAGATGGTAAGGATAACCTTAAGATTTCAGGTGGAATCTTTGCTTCAAACCCTAAGGAATTTACTGGCGAGGCTAAGGTTTATGCAAAAGACAGCAAGTTTTATGTAGGAACTGCTCCTGATCATTCAACAGGCATGAACGCTTGGGATAAGGACGAGAATGGAATCTACACTGAGACATATGTAGCTCCAGCTCCTGAACCAGAGAAGAATCCTATAACAAATTCAGGTTCTTCAACAGCTGGTGATTCAACTACTAAGCTAGATGCATCAGATAACACTACTACAACTGATGGCAAGACTGAGACTAAGATTGATACAGAGCTAGGCGGCAAGGTTGTAGATAACGCTGTAGAAAACAAGTCAACTGATGTTAAGATTGATGCAGCTACAGCTAAGGGTGACTCAACTGAGTCAAACGTGGTTCTTCCTGCAACAACTGTTAAGGATATTTCAGACAAGACTCAGGCTTCAATAACTGTAAATACTGACAACGCAAGCGTATCACTGGATAAGAAGGCAGTAGATGCTGTTGCTGAGAAGGCAGGAACAACTGGAGATGTTAAGCTTGTAGTTCAGACTAAGGAAGTAAAGGATAACAAGGTTGTTGTTGAACTTAAGATTGAGACTGCTAACGGCGAAGTACATGACTTCAAGGGCGGCATCGCAACAGTAACAGTTCCTGTTCATAAGGATATGAAGGACAAGGAACTTGTAGCTGTTTACATCGATGAGAACGGCAAGTACACAATCCTCGATGGTAAGAAGAACGCTGATGGAACATTCACATTCACAACAGGACACTTCTCAACTTACGCTGTAATGACTAAGGAAGATGCTGATGCGGCAGTTGAGGCACAGAAAATTGAGAATGCTGAAGTTTCAGGTATTGTGGCAAAGACTTATACTGGTAAGGAAATTACTCAGGATGTAGTGGTAACTCTTGGAGATAAGACTCTTACAGCAGGAACTGATTATGATGTTACATATGAGAACAACGTAAAGGTTGGTCTGGCAAGCGTAAAGATTGCAGGTAAGGGCAAGTACGAGGGAGAAATCACAAAGACATTCAAGATTAATCCTAAGTCAGTAGCACTTACATCAGTAAAGGCTCAGAAGAAGGCACTTAAGGCAACTTGGAAGAAGTCAGCTAACAAGGTAACTGGTTACCAGGTAAGATACAGCACTTCAAAGACTTACAAGACTTGCAAGACAGCAAACATTAAGTACACAAAGAAGGTTAACAGCAAGGTTGTTAAGAATCTTAAGTCAAACAAGAGATACTATGTAAAGGTTAGAACTTACACTAAGACAGCTAACGGAACATGCTACTCAGCATGGAGCAAGGTTAAGTCAGTAAAGGTTAAGTAATCTGATCTGAACAACTGAAAAGATTAGCGGAGGTCGGCACTTTAGGGTGTCGGCCTCTTTGTGCATTGTTATAAAGAAAATAGTGGACTATAATAAACAGAAAAGATATTACATAAACAGGGAGCTTGATTGTATGTGTAAGGTTTTATTGACTGGAGGGACTGGTTTTATAGGTTCACACACCGCTGTTGAAATGATCAACGCGGGATTTGATGTAGTGATTGCAGACAACCTTTCAAACAGTGATGCCTCAGTCATTGACAGAATAGAGATGATTACAGGCGTAAGACCTGTTTTTTATAATGTAGACATTGCAGATAGGGCTATGCTAGATGCCTTGTTTGACGAGCAAGGAATAGAATCAGTGATTCATTTTGCAGGTTATAAGGTTGTTGGAGAATCAATTGATAAACCGATTGAATATTACCGAAATAACCTTGATACAGCACTGACTCTTATAGAAATAATGAGAGACCACAATGTTCCCAATCTGATTTTTTCATCGTCAGCTGCTGTTTACAGTCAGGTGAAGGAAGTTCCTTGCACCGAGGAATCCGGTCCGCTCGGATGCACTAATCCGTACGGATGGACCAAATACATGATCGAGCAGATTCTGAGAGATGTGTGCGTAGCGGACGATGCTGCGTCGGTGGTTCTTCTTCGTTACTTCAATCCGATTGGTGCGCATGAGTCGGGACTTATCGGCGAGAAGCCGAACGGAATTCCGAACAACCTGATGCCATACATCACGCAGGTTGCGGAAGGTATCAGACCGAAGCTCAATGTTTTTGGCAATGACTATCCGACACCGGATGGCACTGGCGTGCGCGACTACATTCACGTCGTGGATCTCGCGAAGGGGCATGTTGCGGCGCTTAAGTACAGCATGGAGCACAAGGGCTGCGAGGTGTTCAATCTTGGAACGGGACACGGCTACAGCGTGCTCGACCTCGTCGAAACTTTTGAACGCGTGAATGAGGTTCCGGTTCCATACGAGATTGCACCGAGAAGACCGGGAGACATCGCGATATGCTATGCTGATACGTCTAAGGCCAAAAGCGTCCTCGGCTGGGAGGCCGAGAAGGGCATCGAGGAGATGTGCCGCGATTCCTGGAGATGGCAGCAGTCACAAGAATAATTAAGTGATATGAAGTAAAAAATAATGGAAATTATAAGTGTCAAGTAAAAATGAATTTTACTTGACACTTTTGTCGTATATGACTATCATTTGAGTACAACATACAGGGAGGAGCAGGAGCAGTGAATAACAGAGAACTAATAGAATTACATTTTCAGAAGATTGCTGAGAATACTGTAATTGAGGCAAGTAGTACATACAATATATTTGCTGATGATATGACAGAAGCTGCTTTTTATAAGAATCTTGAACGCTTCTGCAAGAATGGCTCATTAGCTCATCTTACTAAAGGTCTATATTATAAACCTAAGAAATCAAAATATGGTTATGTCCCGATTAGAGAAAATGATATTATTGCATATTATACTGATGATCAGAATGGGCTGGTAATCGGTTACACGCTTTATAATAAGAAGGGCATCACAACTCAGATCGGTAAGTATACGGAGGTTTATTCTAATCGAGTATCAGGACAAAAGAAAACTGTACAGAATGTTCTAGTAAGAAATATATCTTGTGATTTAAATCATGAGAGAGTAGCTGTAATAGAGGCTCTTGAGATACTGCAGAATTATTCAAAGATAGAAGATGTTAACAAGAGGGCATTAATTGCGTATATGGATAATTTTGCAAAGTCATACTCTGATAATGCAGCTATTTACGTTTTAGAGCGCATGAAATATAAGAAGGCAACAATTGCATTTCTGGAATCGTTTCTTAACTATTTACATGTTACCAATACGTTGAATCGCTATTTATCATCAATGTCAGTCTATGCTATCCCGACAATGGAGGAGATATATGAAGCTTCATACAAGAGAAGATGATTTTCAAGACCTTTGTATATTGACATCAAGATATATTGGGATTCCTGAGGATGCAGTCAAGCGAGATTATTATATTGTGTGTATGTTACAGAAACTTCAAGAAAGTGATTTCGCTGATTGTTGTGTGTTTAAGGGAGGAACTTCTTTAAGTAAATGTTATCCAGGTTCAATAGAACGTTTTTCAGAAGACATTGATCTAACATTTATTCCATCTGATTGCTTAACAGATAAACAGTATGCTAAAGAACTTAAGAACATAGAAAGAGTGATGACGGAAGACTATCATATAGAGGTTATTCCGGATGAACGGAATAATCGTAATAAAAGTGCTTTTGTTTATTTTGATAGCAATGAAGATATTAAAGTAAAACTAGAAATCGGATCTAGTGTTAGACCTGATCCTTATAACGAGCGTGGATTGAAAACATATATTCAAGAATACCTTGAAAATAATGGTTTGAATGATGCAATTAACGAATTTGAATTAGAAGAAGTTGTTGTAAACACCCTTGCAATTGAAAGGACTTTTCTTGATAAAGTAATGGCAGTTAAACGGCATGCAATTTGTGGGACACTAGAGCAAAAGGTTAGACATATTTATGATGTTACTCGGCTTGTCAAACGTGATGATATTCAAGCTTTTCTAAAAGATAAGAGAGAATTAAAAGAACTTATAAGGAAAACAAAAGAAACAGATAGTATATATCTTGAAAAGAGAAATATTCCAGTAGAATATAATCCTAGAGATGATTATGATTTTGATTCATGGAAGATGTATTTCAATGAATCGATAAAAAACCGATATGAAACATTGCATATGGATCTGCTGTATACGAATCAAAAACAAAACTTTGAAGATGCCTTAGATGCATTTGAAGATATCAATAAAGTTTTTGCTAGTATAGGTGAGTAAAAGTGTAAATGACTGATATTGTTTTATATGTGGTATAATAATTTGTATTGAAGTTAATTGTTAGGAGGTATGCGTTATGGGACTTAAGGAACAGCTGCTTAATGATTATAAGGAGGCTATGAAGGCCGGAGATCATGCTAAGAAGGAAACTGTTAATCTGGTTAGAGCTGCTATCAAGCAGAGAGAGGTTGACAAGAGAGAGGTAATTGAGGATGATGCTGAGATCGTTTCAATTATCAAGAAGCAGGTTAAGATGCGTACTGATGCGCTTGCTGATTTTGCCAAGGCGGGCAGAGATGACCTTACTGAGGCATACAATAAGGAGATAGAGGTTCTGAAGGCTTATCTGCCAGAGGAGATGAGCTACGAAGAGGTTATGGCTTCTGTTAAGAAGATTGCAGAGGATTCAGGCCTCGAGCGCAATATGAAGAGCATGGGTGCTATGATGAAGACTTGCATGGCAGAGCTTAAGGATAAGGCTGATGGATCAATGGTATCTAAGGCTGTTAAGGAGTATCTAAGCGGCAAGGACGAGTAGTCAGGCCCAAGCAAGCTTGCGGGCGCGTTGATGAATTTGGACACGACCGCAGTGCGTTGCTACAATATTAATTATGAAAGGATATTTTCTGAATGCAGAACGAAAGACAGGCTCTAGTGTTCGAGCTTCCGGATGATATAGAAGCGACAGAGCTTTTCGGCAGTCTGGACGTTAATGTCAAGCTTATAGAGAGTCTCACGGGTACATCAATCGTGACACGTGATGATTCTCTTGTCATACATGGAAAAGACGCAGAGATGGCCGGAAGGATGATCAACAGGCTGATTGAAGCCCTTAGAATTGATTCGAGACTCGACAGACAGAGGGTTAACTACCTCATCGATCTCGAGCTCGAGGGAAAGCAGTACGACGAGAAGAAGACAAGCGGTGACATAATCTGCTACACACATCTCGGAAAGCCGCTCCGCTCTAAGACCTACAATCAGAAGGCATATATAGACGCAATTCGTAATAACGACCTTGTTTTCGGAATTGGACCTGCGGGAACTGGTAAGACTTACCTAGCTTGCGCTATGGCTGTTGCGGCATACAAGAACAAGCTGGTAGAGCGAATCGTCCTCACAAGACCGGCGGTCGAAGCGGGAGAGAAGCTTGGATTCCTACCAGGCGACATGCAGGATAAGGTTGATCCATATCTGAGACCACTGTATGATGCACTTTTTGACATTATGGGAAGCGAAGCCGCAGAGAAGCTTAAGGAGAAGGGTGCTGTCGAAGTCGTGCCACTCGCATATATGAGAGGAAGAACGCTCGACAACTCGTTCATCATTCTTGACGAGGCGCAGAATACCACGAGAGAACAGATGAAGATGTTCCTCACGAGAATGGGTTTTGGCTCGAAGATGGTCGTTACTGGAGATGTGACGCAGATTGACCTGCCAAAAGGAACAGCGTCTGGCCTTAAGGAGGCGTGCCGCATACTCGATGGTGTTGAGGGTATCGAGATGAGTTATTTCTCCGAGGTCGATGTTGTGAGACATGAGCTTGTTAAGAGAATTATCAAGGCGTATAACGATAACGATAAGAAGAGACGCAGGGAGGATGATGAAAGATGATTATCAACTACTGTGATGAGATGAATCTGCTTTCAGATGATAATAAGAGTCTTATGGACCGCGCGTGCGAGATCGCGTTTGAGCATGAGACTGGCATCAGCGAGGCGCCGGTTGAGATCAGCGTGACTGTTGTTGATGCAGAAGAAATCAGAGAGATTAATGCTAAGTACAGGGGAATCGACAAGTCTACGGATGTTCTCTCATTTCCGCAGTACGCAGATTCAGAGGATATAGCCGCAGAGATTGAGGAGACTGACAGCGGCATCTTTGAGGAAGGCTTCTGCATTCCGATCGGAGATGTAGTTATCTGCTATGACCAGGCCCTCAAGCAGGCGGAAGAGTACGGTACAGGAAAAGACCGAGAGCTTATCTATCTTTTTGTCCACAGTATTTTCCATTTACTTGGATATGATCATATGGAAGAGGACGAGAAGGCGGAGATGAGATCTCAGGAAGAATTTGTAATGGATGGCATTAATCTGCCAAGAAGAGAGGATTAATATATGAAATCAGGATTTGTTGGAATTGTGGGCAGACCTAATGTGGGCAAGTCAACTCTGCTTAACAGCATTCTCGGTGAGAAGATTGCAATCACATCAAGCAAGCCACAGACAACCAGAAACAGAATTACAGGAATTTATACAGACCTTGAGGCGAACGGAGGTGAGGGTGAGCAGATTATCTTCCTTGACACTCCAGGTATTCACAAGCCTAAGAACAAGCTCGGAAGTGCAATCAACGAGACAGCAATCAACACACTCGGTGGTGTTGATGTTATTCTCCTTCTGATTGACGCAACTAAGGAGCCAGGCAAGGGCGATGAGCACGTTCTTGAGGTAATCAAGGCTGCAGAGGCACCTAAGATTCTTGTTATCAACAAGACAGACCTCATTATGCCGGAGGACTACCTCAAGCTGTTTAATCACTATGATGAGATGGGAATTTTTGACGATATCTACGGCGTTTCAGCACTGAAGGGAACTAATGTACCGGAGCTTCTCGCGTGCCTTTCAGGCTATATGCAGGAGGGACCAATGTTCTATCCTGAGTATATGGCGACTAATCACCCTGAGAGATTTGTTGTCAGCGAGATTATCCGAGAAAAGCTTCTTGAATACCTCAATGAGGAGGTTCCGCACGGTGTGTTTGTTGATATCGAGTCGTTTGAGGAGCACGGCAATCTGACTAAAATCAGTGCTGTTATCATATGCGAGAAGAAGTCTCATAAGAGCATCATCATCGGCAAGGGCGGAAGAAAGCTCAAAGGAATCGGAATGGCTGCAAGAAAGGATATTGAGGATCTGCTTGGAACTAAGGTGTTCCTCGAAACTTTTGTCAAGGTAAAGGAAGGCTGGAGAGATTCCGACAGAACTATCAAGAATTACGGATACAAGGACGAGTAGGACTATAAGGAATGCTTATAAATACTGAGGGAATAGTACTTAAACAGAGAAAGATTGCGAATAACAGGCGTCTTATAGTGCTTTTTTCCAAGGAGTACGGCAAGATTACGGCGGGCACGAGCATAAATGAGAAGGGACGCGGGAAGGCTGCATTGGCGCTAAGACCTTTTACACACTCGGAATACGATATCTTTAAGGCAAGGGACAGCTATAACATCAATTCGGCATCGGTGAAGCAGAGCTTCTACTCGATCGGCGAGGATATAGACAGGTTTATGGCGGCGTCGGCAGTGATTGAATACATCGACTCGGTGCTGGAGGATGGAGAGCCTGCGCCCAAGCTTTTTGACATGACTATAGAAGCCCTCGAGTGTATAAGTAATACTAATAAAGGGTACACTAACATCCTGTTTGCGTTTATAATCAAGACGTTACGGATCCTCGGCGTTATGCCGGAGACAGGATGCTGTGTGAATTGCGGAAAGGCGATTTCGAAGGACTTCCTGTTCTCTGTTTATGCCGGCGGTGTGATGTGTCCCGAGTGTGCCGCAAGGGAGAAATCCACAGGCCGCGCATTGATTTATAACCCTTCATTTGATATAGTAGAAGTGTTAAATTATTTTGCCAGAATGCCCCTTCAACACTTTATGAAAGTGTCTTTGAAGCCTGAAATAGAGGCGGAGTTGAAGGCAATTATAAGCGGATATATCAGGCATTATCTGGGTTCGGATGTGCTTGAGAAGAATACAGAACTAAATATCTGATAAGGAGGATTCATAATATGGAAATTACTCTCGAGAAGATTGAACTTGTTAAGGATAGAACAGGTGCTTCATATAAGGAAGCTAAGGAAGCTCTTGAGGCATGTGACGGTAGCGTTGTCGATGCAATCATCAGCATTGAGGAGACAATCAACAGTGATTTTGAGGGAATTACTTCAGAGAACTTTAAGGACAGCACTGCTTACAAGAAGATGAAGGAGCTCGTTGACAAGGGTAACATGTCAAGAATTGTTATCAAGAAGGATGATGAGCTTATCATGAACTTCCCGCTTACGGCTGGCGTTGTTGGTGCGATTCTTGTTCCTTGGGGAGTTATCTTCGGAATGATCGCAACAATCGGCTTCAAGTGCAAGGTTGAGTTTGTAACTTCTGACGGTGAGACTGTTGACATCAATGGCAGAGTTGTTGGTTCATACAACAAGGCTAAGGATGCCGGCAAGAAGTATGCTGACATGGGACAGGATGTAATCGATAAGATCAAGGATACTGAGGCTTATGAGACTATCAAGACTAAGGGTAAGGAAGCATATGATGATGTTTCTGAGAAGGTTAAGACAGAGCTCGATAAGATCGACGATGGTAAGATCAGAGATAACATCGATGAGTTCAAGAAGCAGGCTGAGGAGCTTTTCAAGAAGAAGTCAGCTGAGCCAGAAGATGAGGCTGTGTCAGATGTAGATGCAGACTGTGATATTGACGCAGTGATTGATGAGCTTGAGAAGGAGCTTTCATCAGACAACTAATCTGCAAGGATTGAGGCGGCATTGTTATGTCGCCTTATTGTATTTAAATCTAGATCATAGGAGAGGTAAATAATGAGTTCGGAAAACAAGAATACGGTTACAATGGAGAAGATTACGGCGCTGTGCAAGAACAGAGGATATATTTTCCCTGGTTCAGAGATCTATGGCGGTCTCGCTAACACTTGGGATTACGGTCCTCTCGGAGTACAGCTTAAGGACAACATCAAGAATGCATGGAAGAGAAAGTTCGTTCAGGAGTCAAAGCTTAATGTTGGTCTAGATGCAGCAATCCTCATGAATCCTGAAACATGGGTTGCTTCAGGTCACGTTGGCGGATTCTCAGATCCACTCATTGACTGCAAGAGCTGTAAGTCAAGATACAGAGCTGACCAGCTTATCGAGAACTTCATGAAGGCTAAGGGCGAAGAGATTCAGTGCGATGGCTGGGACAACGAGAAGCTTGAGGCGTTCATTGCTGAGAACGAGATCCCATGTCCAGAGTGCGGCAAGAAGGATTTCACAGGAATCAGAAAGTTCAACCTGATGTTCAAGACATTCCAGGGTGTAACTGAGGATTCATCAGCTGAGATTTTCCTAAGACCAGAGACTGCTCAGGGTATCTTCGTTAACTTTAAGAACATCCAGAGAGCAGCAAGAAAGAAGATTCCTTTTGGAATCGCTCAGGTTGGTAAGTCATTCAGAAACGAGATTACACCTGGTAACTTCATCTTCAGAACAAGAGAGTTCGAGCAGATGGAGCTTGAGTTCTTCTGCAAGCCTGGCACTGAGCTTGAGTGGTTCGACTACTGGAAGAACTACTGCCATGACTTCCTTAAGAACCTTGGCATGAGCGATGAGAATCTGAGAACAAGAGATCACGATCCTGAGGAGCTTGCACATTACAGCAACGCAACAACTGACTTCGAGTTTAAGTTCCCATTTGGATGGGGCGAACTCTGGGGCATAGCATCAAGAACTGATTTTGACCTTAACGCTCACCAGACTCACTCAAAGCAGGATCTGTCTTACAGAGATCCTGAGACTAACGACGTTTATGTACCGTATGTAATTGAGCCATCTGTTGGTGTTGAGAGACTGCTTCTCGCATTCCTTGTTAATGCGTATGAGGAGGAGACTCTTACAGATTCAAACGGTAAGGAAGATACAAGAACTGTACTAAGACTCCACCCGGCACTTGCTCCATTCAAGGTTGCAATTCTCCCTCTCAGCAAGAAGCTTGAGGATGTTGCGCTTCCTATCTACGAGGAGCTGTCACAGTACTTTATGGTGGACTACGACGCAGCAGGTTCAATCGGCAAGAGATACAGAAGAGAGGACGAGATCGGAACTCCATTCAGCATCTGCGTTGATTTCGAGATTGAGGCTGAACAATCGGTTACTATTCGTGATAGAGATACTATGGAACAGGTGAGAGTACCTCTAAGCGAAGTTAGAGCATACATTGAGGAAAGACTTAAGTTCTAATTACTTAACACTCAAATTCTAATTTAAAAGGAGAATGATAAATGAAGTACGTATATTCTTTTAATGAAGGCTCGAAAGAGATGAGAAACCTTCTCGGAGGTAAGGGTGCTAACCTAGCAGAGATGACTAAGATTGGACTCCCTGTTCCTTTTGGATTTACTATTTCAACTGATGCTTGCAAGAAGTACATCGAGGACGGAGACGTTCTTTGTGACGAGATCGTTAACGAGGCTTTCGAGCATCTTGCAGAGCTTGAAGAGGTTATGGGCAAGAAGTTCGGAAGCATTGACAATCCACTTCTTGTATCAGTAAGATCCGGTGCACCTGTTTCAATGCCGGGTATGATGGATACAATTCTTAACCTCGGACTCAACGATGTTTCTGTAGAGGGTCTTGCTAAGAAGACTGGTAACGACAGATTTGCTTACGACAGCTACAGAAGATTCATCCAGATGTTCGGCGATGTAGTAATGGAGATCAAGAAGACTAAGTTTGACGAGGTTTTCAATGCTCAGAAGAAGAAGGTTGGCGCTGAATTTGATGTAGATCTTTCAACTGACGATCTTAAGGAGATCATCAAGGGATACAAGGAGCTTGTTAAGGCTGAGCTCGGAAGAGAGTTCCCACAGGATCCTAAGGAGCAGCTCCTTGAGGCTATCGCTGCTGTATTCCGTTCATGGAACAACGAGAGAGCTATTCTCTACAGAAAGATTAACAACATCTCAGCTTCACTCGGAACAGCTGTAAACGTACAGTCAATGGTATTCGGAAATACAGGAGACAACTCAGGTACAGGAGTTGCCTTCACAAGAAACCCTGCTAACGGAGAGAACGCTATTTTTGGTGAGTTCCTCGTTAACGCTCAGGGTGAGGACGTTGTAGCCGGAATCAGAACTCCACAGCCTATCTCAGAGATGAAGGAGGCTTTCCCTGAGGTATATGTACAGTTCGAAGAGGTTGCAGGAATCCTTGAGAACCACTATAAGGACATGCAGGACATGGAGTTCACTGTTGAGGACAACAAGCTCTTCATGCTCCAGACTCGTAATGGTAAGAGAACTGCAGCTGCAGCAGTTAAGATTGCTGTTGATCTTGTAAATGAGGGTCTCATTGATAAGGAGACTGCTATCATGAAGATCGAGCCAGATCAGATCAATCAGCTTCTCCACCCAACATTCGACGCTGACGAGCTTGCTAAGGCTACAGCTGTTGCTAAGGGTCTTCCAGCATCACCTGGTGCTGCTACTGGTGAGATCTGCTTCTCAGCTGACGATGCAGCTTCTCTCGTTGAGGCTGGTAAGAAGGTTATTCTTGTAAGAGAGGAGACTTCACCTGAGGATCTTGCAGGTATGATCGCTGCTGAGGGTATACTTACTGCTAGAGGAGGAATGACTTCACATGCTGCCGTAGTTGCTAGAGGAATGGGTAAGTGCTGTGTTGCAGGATGTAAGGGCATCGCTGTTGATGAGAACAACAAGACTCTTGAGGTTGCTGGCAAGAAGTACACTGAGGGTCAGCAGATTTCGCTTAACGGTACTGATGGAAGCGTTTACCTTGAGGCTATCAAGACTATGGCTCCAGAGCTTTCAGGAGACTTCGGAACTATCATGAGCTGGGCTGATGAGATCAGAACTCTCAAGATCAGAACTAATGCTGATAATCCAAGAGATGCTAAGCAGGCTGTAGAGTTCGGTGCTGAGGGTATCGGTCTTTGCAGAACTGAGCATATGTTCTTCGAGGATGAGAGAATTCCTAAGATCAGAAGAATGATTCTTGCTGAGACTGAGGAAGAGAGAAGAGAGGCTCTTGCTGGTCTTCTTCCATACCAGAAGGAGGACTTCAAGGGAATCTACAAGGCTATGGGCGAGAGACCAGTTACTATCAGACTTCTGGATCCACCTCTCCACGAGTTCCTTCCTAAGACTGAGGAGGATATGAAGCAGCTTTCAGAGCAGTTCAACATCCCAATGGAGAAGATTGCTGCTAAGACTGTTGAGCTTCACGAGTTCAACCCAATGCTTGGACACAGAGGATGCAGACTTGCTGTTACTTATCCTGAGATTGCTGAGATGCAAACTGAGGCTATCATTTCTGCTGCTCTTGAGGTTTCAGCTGAGGAAGGCTTTGATATCGTTCCTGAGATCATGGTTCCACTTGTAGGAATCGACAACGAGCTCAAGTTCGTTAAGAAGACTATCGATGAGACTGCTGCTAAGTGCTTCGAGGAGGCTGGAAGAGAGCTTAAGTACATGGTTGGTACTATGATCGAGATTCCAAGAGCTGCTCTTACTGCTGATGCTATCGCTAAGGATGCTGAGTTCTTCTCATTCGGTACTAACGACCTTACTCAGATGGGCTTCGGTTTCTCAAGAGACGATACTGGCGCTATCATCAAGGAGTACGTTGGAAACGGAATCCTTGCTGCTGATCCATTCCAGTCACTTGACCAGACTGGTATTGGCAAGCTCGTAAGAATGGCTGTTGAAGATGGTAAGAAGACTAGACCTAACATCAAGCTTGGTATCTGTGGAGAGCACGGTGGAGATCCTGCTTCAATCCACTTCTGCCACGAGGTTGGTCTGAACTACGTTTCATGCTCACCATTCAGAGTTCCAATTGCTAGACTCGCTGCTGCACAGGCTGCAATCGAGAGCAAGTAATTCGGTTCGCGAATAATTGGATATTTAGAGGTCCCCGCACATCATGTGATGTGCGGGGGCTTTTTTGAATGTAACTTTATTGATTTGTTAGTGGGTTATTAATGCTAATGGGGTGATTAACTAATGGTTTACCTTTTACAACTAATGGGGTGTTGTAGGAAAGTACAATCTCATATGTGCTTCCGCATCAGTTGGTGTGAATGGTCTGTCTTTGGTACCAGTCGTAATTATTAGATTCTGGCTAGGAATCCAACCTGCCTGATAAAGAGTAATTAGATTTAATAGATTCCTCTTCGCATAAGCCGGGTTGTCCATTAAACCAAGGTGCTGCCACATCCATTTTTTGCCTGTCTTCGGGTCGATGAATATAAAATCCGGAGCGAGTTGTACATATTCTCCATCTGCATTTTTTACAATAATTATTGGTTCATATATAAATGGCATTTTGTAATTGAGCAGTGCATTTACGATGCTTGCCTCAGATTTCGATCTGACTTTGATACCTGCATTGGTCTGAACTTTCTTATCATGTAGTTTATATGTGCTTGTCTCGTATGTATCATTGAGCTCTTTCTGAAGGTCTGGGAAGAATTCAATGTTTCGTTTTGCTGCAAGTCTGTAGTACTCGTCTTCATATTTGTAATGTAGGTTGCCTCGCTCTTCGGGATGATAGTTTTCGAGAAATGTGATGAGATTCTCGAGGTGAGCTTCATCAAATTCAATAAGAGCGTCAAGGATTGTTGCTTCGGCTAGAGCTGCAGCAAAGGGTTCTTCTTTTTTGTTGATATATTTTCTTTTGGTTTTAATTCTTTTTTTCTTATTCGTTATGTGATTAGATTGTGCCTTGTATATATCTTTAGTTTTCTCTTTAGCTTTATTGGAAGCTGCATCGGGATCTGGAAAAACATGTGTCCATCTGGTGTACTCTTCATCCTTGTAAATATTTAGGTGTCCTATTGGTAGAAGTGCTCGTTTGTCTTTATTTAGTTTAATACAGTTCTTTGTCCACGCAGCTTCATCCATAAGTGCATATGCTGGGTCCATAATTACTCCTTTCATTTATTGATATATGGGATGCGTGTTTGTATCTTATACCAAAAGTAAAAGTTTTTATATACCCTCTGAAATGTCGAATTTCGTGTAGTTTGCAAAACTTAAATATGATTTGAAGACAAGCTCACAATATATTACGTTAGTGTAATACAAGGATGAAAAAAAAAGAAAAAATTTTAAAGTGATTGTTAGCTGTGGAGTTTCTTAAGACACTGCAGTTGGAAGTATGAAGGTGAGAGAGGGTGGAGTTGAGAGAGAAGTGTGGAAAATGATTTCGTGTATCAGAATTCTGAGACGTGAATGAAGAAAAGCGGTTCGTATCTCAGCTGTAGGTAGGGATGGTAGGTGGCGATTGAGTTTGGAACGTGTGTAGCTGAGAAAGATGTGATGAAAGCGGTTTCATGTATCAGAATTCTGAGACGTGAATGAAGAAAAACGGTTCGCGTCTCAGCTGTAGATAGGGATGGTAGGCGGCGATTGAGTTTGGAACGTATGTAGCTGAGAAAGATGTGACGAAAACGGTTTCATGTATCAGATTTCTGAGATGTGAATGAAGAAAAGCGGTTCGCGTCTCAGCTGCAAGGACAGGGATGGGAGATGACTCTTCAGATTATAATGTGTGCATTACAGGAATTACATGAGATGTGGGAATTAGTTGTGGGAAGGGTGTGCTGATGTGCAGTTCCCTGTATTCTGATTCGGGTGCTGGCGGTATTAGCAATAAATAGCAATAAATGGCATTGTAAGGCAATAAATCGCAGTATAAGGCAATAAAATGGCAAGAAAAAAACCGGCTCGCGGATAGGTTCCGGAGCCGGGAGGGTAATTTGGTTTATATTTGGTTGGGTTTTAGTAATTAACCTTAAGCAATTAGCCAATAATCTGCCACTTCTTGTCTACGTGGTTAAGAAGCTCGCAGCCGTCCTCTGTTACGAGTACGAGATCCTCTACACGAACACCGTAGCCGCCTGGGATGTAAACGCCAGGCTCGATTGAGAAGATCATGCCAGGCTCGCAAACGCCCTTGTTGAGTGGACTTACATCGCCGTACTCGTGGTCTTCCTGACCGATGAAGTGTCCAAGTCTGTTAGTCCAGTACTTAGTGTAGCCATGCTCAGCCATAAGGTCTCTTGCAGCAGCGTCAATGTCAGCGATTGGAGTACCAGGCTTGATGATAGCCTCAGCTCTCTCTACTGCCTCAACTGTAATATCGTGAGCCTTGATCTGCTCCTCGTCAGCTGACTTGCAGAAGAATGTTCTTGTCATATCTGAGCAGTATCCCTTCCAGATACATCCCATGTCAATCAGAATACACTCGCCAGCCTTAAGAGTTCTAGTCTCTGATGGCATGTGGTGCTGATCTGCAGCATTCTCACCGAAGCAAACGATAGTAGGGAAGCTGTTTCCTTCGCAGCCAGCCTTGAAGTACTCGTTGTCAACGAAGTCTGCTACTTCCTTCTCAGTCATGCCTTCCTTAATGAAGTCAGGGAGCATGAGCATTACCTTGTCGTTAATCTCTGAAGCTTCCTTCATGATCTTGATTTCCTCAGCATCCTTGCAAGCACGAACGCCGTCTACGCAGTCTGAACCCCATACAGTCTTGAGCTGTGGGAGCTTCTCCTGAAGTGGAATAAGGAATCTTGCAGGCCAAGTCTTATCTACGCCGAGAGTCTCCTCTGGGTTGATGTTGTTAGCAATGATCTCGATCTGATCCTCAAGATCTCCGAACCATACCTCTTCAAATCCAGTGTCGCCTTCGATGTAGAACAGGTAGTTAAGAAGCATTGTGTGCTTGCCGTTTGTTCTAAGGATGAGTGCGTAAAGTCTCTCACCTGGGCTTACATAGATACCTGTAAGGAATCTGATGCTAAGTGGATCTGATACGAGGAGCTGGTTGATGCCCTTCTGTCTCATTTTCTCGAGTACACGTTCAATTCTGTTTTCCATGATATGTAATCTCCTTTGAAAAAATTTGTACAATAAACACAAAAGTTTTTGTCCAAGATACACATATTCTAACATTGTACTGCAGTCTAATAAAGCCCTAAATCAAAACATAACTAAATTTTATAGACAAACATTAAGTAAAAGGGGATAGTGATAATTCATAGATTAATAACAAATAGAATCAGCAGTTTGAATATGTTAAAATCAGAACTAGCAAATAGCATTAGATTAAATCTAATAGTAAGGAGACAATTATGGATATCGAGAAGATCAGAGATGCGTTTATGAGAAATATGGGCTGCGGACAGCTTGTTGCAGGCGAGTTTGCGGAAGAGACTGGACTTAGCCAGGAGCAGCTGTTTAAGATGGGAGCTGCTTTTGACGGTGGAATGATGAGAGGAGAGACTTGTGGTGCGGTTATTGCTGCTTACAACGTTCTCGGTCTGATTGCAGGTCACTGTGGTCCTGATCAGGATGAGCAGAAGGGCAAGATGCTTGGAATGGTTCTGAGATTTAATGAGCTTCTCGGTGAGAAGAGATCAAGCTTTGTATGTAAGGATATGCTTGGTGCTGACATCTCAACACCTGAAGGAATGGAGAAGATTGTACAGGGCGGACTTATGATGAACGAGTGTCCTGTTATCATTAACGATGTTCTAGATGCCCTTAAGCAGGTTATCAGAGAGAACTAATACACAGAGAATAGCGATATTATTATAAAAGCGAGGCTGATTGGCCTCGCTTTTAAGCTTAGTATTATAATCTATTTCTCGATGAACTCAAGAAGTGCTTCTGCTGCGATGTTTATGTCATCGCCTTCAGGGTTCAGTCCGAGGTGAGTATAGACCTCACCAATCAGTGTTCCTGTAGCCTTGAGAGCTTCGAAGCACTCATCGATGATTGGTGTACATACATCCTGCATCTGCATTGGTCCGAATGGGTTAGCGAAAAATGTCTCTGAAAGTCCAACCTCCTGAGTTGTACCCTTGGCCATTCTTCTGCCGCCTACGAACACTTCCTTAGCTGTCTCAATGTCATCAAACTCGTGAAGTCCAAGCTTGTCCTCATAGTTGTTAGCGTAAGCGAAGAGGTCGATTCTGTGGCTCTTAACGATGCTGCTGTAAGGAGCTGCAGGTGTGATTACTCTTGAGTTAGCCTGGTCAGGATTGAAGAAGATTGAACGGTTCATGTCTCTGTATGGTGCGCCTGGATCGAGGTCATCGAGTCTTACAAAAGCACCTATTTCTGTTCCCTGTGCATATGGGATTCCGTCTTCAATGTGGAATGTTCCCATGTCGTCGAAGATTACCTCAAGCTTCTTGATCTTATCGTTGCCAAGTGCCTTCATTGCTTCGATAGTCTCTGACTTACCTGCACCAGAGTCACCCATGAGGCAGATGCCCTTAGTAGTTCCATCATGAAGTGTAACATTGATGAATGCACCGTGGATAGGGAGCCATCCTCTTCTCATCATGATAACGTTGTGGATTGTGAGTACCATCTTCTTCATGTAGCCGAAGTACTCGACCTTCTCGTTAGCTGAAACGCTTCCAACCCAGAGATCCTCGTCTCTGTCGTGGTAGAATGTGCACTCGTCCTTGCCGTCCTTGTTTCCAAATAAAACGATTCCGTCAGGCTTCTGCATTGCTTCTTCAGGGCTTGCGAGCTCGAAGAGGTTAGCGCATGAAATTCCGTTAGCCATGTAGTCTCTGTGGAAGCAGATGTGAATCAGCAGGCTTCCGACCTTGGCAGGGAAGCAGAAGTACTCGTCTGTGTCGCCGTCAAAAGTATATGCAGGGTTCTTGTCGATCTCTGTGAACATGCCGGTTCTCTTATTTGATCTTGGGTGGAGAATCAGCGGAGTTCTAAGCATGATTGACTCAATGAAGAGCATATCATTTAAGAAGCTGTATCTCTCGCTTAGTGGTGTTGGCTCAGGAATGTAGCATGCGATTCCAGCGTTAGTACCTGAATGCTGCTGTCTGAACACCTTGTTACGGCTGCCCTGAAGTGTCTGCTCGATAGTTCTGAACGTATTCATTACAAGGTGGTTAAAGCTTGAATCCTGGTTTACGAAAGCAGTTGATTCCATGTCAGCGATTCTGTTAGTTGTAATTGAGTATCTCTGGTGAAGCTTCCAGTTGTCGTACATCTTCTCTACGAATTCGAGGAATCTGCCTTCCTCCTTGAGATACTTGCTGCCTGAAAGCTCATCAAGTGAAAGTACGAGAGCTCTTCTTGCAAGCTCACCAAGCTCCTCAACAGCCTTCTCTTCGCTTCCGCCTCTTACAGCCCAGTTGTACAGATCCTTATCGTTCTTCTTAAGGAACTTAAGGTAGTGAAGGGCAAAAGTCTTCAGCTCGTCGCTCTTGAGAAGTCCTGACTTACTTGTCGGGCAAGTAAGGTCGAAGTTCAGAATCGCAACATTGTTATCTGAAAAATACAGTGATTCTTTCATTAAAATTATCCTCCGTTATATATTGAAAAGTAATGTATATCAATTTATATCAGCTTAGTTGTCCAGTCCTCGATGTTCCATACATCTGTAACGACGTCGCTGTAGAAATCAGGTTCATGGCATACGAGAATTACCGTACCCTTAAAGTCTCTGATTGCTTCCTTAAGAACATCCTTAGCGACAGGGTCGAGGTGGTTAGTAGGCTCATCGAATACAAGAAGGTTCATAGGCTTCTGCATCAGCTTCGCAATTCTGAACTTCGCATTCTCACCACCTGACAGGACTCTTACCTGGCTCTCAATGTGCTCATTGGTAAGTCCGCATTTAGCAAGTGCACGTCTTGCCTCGTTGTTAGTAAGTGATGGGAACTCATCCCAGAACTCCTTGAGTGCAGTGTTTGATGAACCATCGTGCTCCTGCTCAAAATATGCAGGCTCAGCATAGTAGTCGAGCTTGATCTCTCCGTCGAATGGTGGAATGATTCCGAGCATAGTCTTAAGAAGTGTTGACTTACCGAGTCCGTTTACTCCCTTGATTGCAAGCTTCTGTCCTCTCTCGATATGGAAGGTGAGGGGACTTGTAAGCGGCGAATCATATCCGATAACGAGATTCTCTGCCTCGATTACATACTTACCCGGAGCTCTTGAGTACTCAAAGCTGAACTCTGGCTTAGGCTTCTCCTTCGAAAGCTCGATGATATCCATCTTATCAAGCTTACGCTGTCTTGACTTGGCCATATTGGTTGTCGCAACACGCGCCTTGTTTCTTGCGATGAAATCCTCAAGATCTGCGATCTCCTTCTGCTGCTTCTTATATGCAGCCTCGAGCTGACTCTTCTTGATCTCATACATTCTCATAAAGTCATCGTAGTTTCCTGTGTATCTTGTGAGAACAGAATCTTCAACATGATATATAACATTGCAGACATTATTAAGGAAAGAAATGTCATGAGAAACCAGAATGAATGCATTCTCGTAATTCTGAAGGAACCTTGTGAGCCATGCGATATGATTCTCGTCGAGGTGGTTAGTAGGCTCGTCAAGAATCAGAATCATAGGATTCTCTAGAAGAAGTTTAGTCAGAAGAACCTTCGAACGCTGACCTCCTGAAAGCTCAGTAACCTCCCTGTCAAGACCGATATCACCGAGTCCGAGGCCATTCGCAAATTCCTCAATCTTAGCATCGATTGTATAGAAACCGCTGTGCTCAAGAATATCCTGAATCTCAGCCGCATCCTCCATCAGCTTCGCCATCTCATCTTCGTCTGCAGTTGCCATCTTGTCGTATGCCTCGAGCATCTCCTTCTCAAGGTCATAATAGTGGCCAAAAGCATCTCTAAGCACTTCTCTAATTGTCTTGCCTGCTTCGAGGGTCGTTCTCTGATCGAGATATCCCGTTGTTATGTGGTTGCACCAGCTGATCTCACCGGCGTCCGGCATAAGGTTACCTGTGATGATATTAAGAAAGGTAGTCTTACCCTCACCATTGGCTCCGACAAGTCCTACATGCTCTCCCTTATTAAGTCTGAAAGAAGCATCCTCAAGTATCTGTCTTCCTCCAAAGCCGTGTGAAACGTTAGATGCTACTAAAACGCTCATTCGCAATCCTCCTTGGAATTATTATGTGTACATCGTACAATTATATCAGAAAAACACTCAATTGTTTGTGTGAAAACAACTAAAAAACAAAGTAATTATCTATAGTTTTTTCGTTTGGGTAAACAAAAAACCGGGTTTATTGACCCGGCTCGTTTCCTGCGTAGTTTCCCCAAACAACGCATTTCGTTCGATAATTGTGAGTGAGAGGTGTAATTAACGAACAAAACAAAGATGTATACTCTTTATTACGACGTAATTATACAAAATAGTTGAATCTTATTAAAGCGAAAATATATAATATCGGTATAAGAAACGCTAATATTTCTTATGAGTGAGAGGTGTAAACAAAGAGGTGTATAAATGGATGATAGAAAGATAGAGGTGCTACTTACTACCATAAGAGCAGGCAGCTTCAGTAAAGCTGCGAACGAGCTTAATTGCACTCAGTCTGCGGTTACTCAGACTATGAACGGCCTTGAATCAGAGCTTGGTTTTAAGGTGCTCAAGAGAGGACATAACGGAGTAGTTCTCACTCCTGCCGGAGAAGAAATCTATGTCTCACTTGTTGAAGTGTACGAGAGCATGATGAGAATGAAGAAGAATGCTGAGAGAATTGCGAGCGGCAGGAATATTCCTATAAGGATAGGAGTTTTTAGCAGTATCTCCAACAGCTTCCTTGGAAGAATGATTTACGAATACCAGCAGACTAACCCCAAGACAGGTATTCAGCTGAACATAGGAACCAAGGAGATTAAGACATGGCTTCGCAACGGAGAGATTGATATTGCGATTGCGGACATGGACATATGTAAGACCTTCAACTGGCATAAGCTTTTTGACGACACATATCATGCGGTTGTGCCAACGAATTTCGAGATTGCTGGTAAGGAGGTCGTAACTTCGGAGGATCTTATGAAGTATCCGATTATTAAGGCGTCGTTTAACGATTACAATACGATGCTTAAGAATGCGGATCACATGATTGATATTGCATGCGATGACGACAGAACTGTTTTGAGCTTCGTATCAAGCGAGCTTGGAGTTACTGCGCTTCCAAGCCTCAGTCTGTGGGACGTGCCGGATAATGTTAAGATTCTGGATCTTGAGCCTAAGGTTTCGCGTCAAATCGGCTACGCGCTTGCGCCTGTTCCTAGACGTGACGTGCTTGCTTTTGCGAAATTCATGGAGAAGAGAATAAAGGATTATAAGCTAGCGGATTAGAATGCGGCGGTTGTGTTTGAGTGCACAGCCGCCATTTTTGTACTTATTTGTTAGCGAAGCTCCTGTCTGATGCTTCCGCGGCCGCCAGAGCACTCAAGCTCTGTGTACGCACCGTTAATGAGTGTCATGCAAGGCTTCACGTGACCGATGTCAGCGTTGAAGATGCAAGAAATTCCGAGCTTGCCGAAATAATTAAAGAGCATCGCCTCATATTCTCCCTCGGTAGTGTCTCCGAGGAACATGATTCGGCCTACAATCACGGCCTTAGCATCATCAAAACCATTCTCTTCCTTAATAAGGTCAAGCGTTTTGATGATATGCTCAGGTGTCATATCGAAGATGTCAAGGTACCAGATGATTCCGTCATCTGCATATTTGCGGGCAAAAGCTTCGGTTCCGTCATACCGTGTTCCGAGTATCTGGTCGATAACGTCAAGGCAGCCGCCGATCAGTCTGCCTGATGCTGATACGGAAGGGCGGTTCGAATTCCAGCAGACTTCAGAGTCCAGTATGACTTCGTCTCTGCTGAAGTCGCGGCAACTGTCGTACTTGTCGAATGAGTTCTGAGTGATCTCGTTTCCGGCAAGCACAGACAGAGCATTCTCCTGGAATGCGTGAAGTGGGCGCCAGTCGAAGCTGCCTGCGTTGACACCGTAGATTGATGCAATGTCGAGGCAGGTAGTTATGTAATAGAGAATTGCTGTAGGATCGCTGGCACCACAGACCCATTTAGGTGATTCTTTGAATGCATTCTCATTAATGTATTCGAGCATCTGGTAACAGTATTCGCCACCGGAAGCGGATAGAATGAGAAAAACTGATTTATTTTTAACAAGTTCATTGAACTCGCTTCCTCGCACGGCTGCGTCTGCGGAAGGGAGTGCGTCTCTTCTTACAGATGATGTCTCGATGATATCAAAACTGTTATTTCTTAAGGTTTCGAGCGATAAATCGAAAGATTCCAGCTTATGACCGACACCTGCACTCGGAGCGCAGACACCTATAAGGCGATTTGTCTGGTCAGAATATATCTCAGGAAAAATCATAAAATACCCCCCTTTTTGTTAAATCTTTGTTTATTATACAGTAAAAATGTGTTAATAAAATAATTAAACTTGTATCGGAATGCTAATTTTTCTAAAATTAAACTATAAACTGCTAATATAAAAAAGGAGGCACTCCAGATGAAAGTATCAAATGTCCCATTCCAGGGAACTGCGGAGCAGGAAGCGAAGCTGATTGAACTGATCGAGAAGTATAAGGGCCAGAAGGGTTGTCTTATGCCTATTCTTCAGGGAGCTCAGAATATTTACGGATATCTTCCATATGAGGTTCAGAAAATCATTTCAGATAACACAGGAATCCCAATGGAGAAGATCTATGGTGTTGTAACTTTCTATGCTCAGTTTACAACTTCACCTAAGGGTAAGTGTGAAATTTCAGTGTGTCTTGGTACAGCTTGCTACGTTAAGGGTTCAGCAGCAATCCTTGAGAAGGTAGAACAGGAGCTTGGTATCAAGGAAGGAGAATGCACAGATGACGGAGCATTTTCAATTGAATCTTGCAGATGTGTAGGTGCATGCGGACTTGCACCTGTAATGATTGTTGGTGGAGAAGTATACGGTAAGATTACACCGGACGATGTACCGGGAATCCTTGCTAAGTACAGATAGTCAGCACAGTGACGGAGGATAGATATGAAAACAATTCAGGATCTAATTGAGATTAAGAATCAGAAAGGGGCTCAGATAGGAATCCGTTTTGGCGGAGATGCTGAGGCCGAGAAGACATATATACTGTGCTGTGCCGGCACAGGATGCACATCAAGCCACAGCGGCGATCTGATGGATAACTTCAGAAAGCTTGCTGAAGAGTCAGGAATGACTGATAAGATTGAGATTATCCCTACAGGATGCCAGGGACTTTGCGCTAAGGGACCAGTCGTAGTTGTTTACCCTGGCAACGTTCACTATCAGCTCGTAACTCCTGATATGGCTCAGAGAATCTGGGATGAACACATTGTAGGTGGAACACCTGTTGCTGACTTCCTTATGAAGGAAGAGACTGCAGAGGGTGAGGACATTCCTTTTGAGGAGTCAAGCTTCTACAATGACCAGCTAAGACTTGCTCTCAGAAACTGCGGTAAGATTGACCCAGAGAACATTGACGAATATATCGCTAGAGAAGGATACCAGGCTATCGGTAAGGCTATCAATGAGATGACACCTGATGAGGTTATTCAGGTAATGATCGACTCAGAGCTTAGAGGCCGTGGTGGTGCGGGATTCCCTACAGGAAAGAAATGGCTTTTTGCATCAGGCAACAGAGGAGAGGTACAGAAGTACGTTTGCTGCAACGCCGATGAGGGAGACCCAGGTGCATTCATGGACCGTTCAATCCTTGAGGGTGACCCACACTCAGTAATCGAGGCAATGAGTATCGCAGGTTACGCTATCGGCGCTAACCAGGGATACATCTACGTAAGAGCTGAGTATCCTATCGCAATCGAGAGACTTGAGATTGCACTTAAGCAGGCTAGAGAGTATGGAGTTCTTGGTAAGAACATTCTAGGATCAGACTTCGACTTCGATATCGATCTTAGACTCGGTGCAGGAGCGTTCGTATGTGGTGAGGAGACAGCCCTCATGACTTCAATCGAGGGTAACAGAGGTGAGCCTCATCCACGTCCTCCATTCCCTGCAGTAAAGGGACTATTCCAGTCTCCTACAATTCTTAATAACGTAGAGACATATGCTAATATCCCTCAGATCATCATCAAAGGTGCTGACTGGTTCAAGTCATCCGGTAGTGAGACTTCAAAGGGAACTAAGGTATTCGCTCTCGGTGGTAAGATTAATAACACAGGACTTGTAGAGGTACCTATGGGTGCAACTCTAAGACACGTTGTTGAAGATATCGGTGGAGGAGTGCCTAATGGCAAGAAGTTTAAGGCTGCTCAGACAGGTGGACCTTCAGGCGGATGTATTCCAGCTGACTACTATGATATCCCTATGGATTACGAGTCACTTTCAAGTATCGGCTGCATGATGGGTTCAGGCGGACTTATTGTTCTTGACGAGGATGACTGCATGGTAGATATCGCTAAGTTCTTCCTAGGATTCACAGTAAGTGAGTCTTGCGGAAAGTGCACACCTTGCAGAATCGGAACTAAGAGAATGCTTGAGATTCTTGAGAAGATCTCAGAGGGTAAGGGAACTATGGAAGACCTCGATAAGCTTGAGGATCTTGCTAAGTACATCAAGGCAAATTCACTTTGCGGACTTGGACAGACTGCTCCTAACCCTGTACTTGCTACTATTAACTTCTTCAGAGATGAGTATATTGCTCACATCAAGGAGAAGAGATGTCCTGCAGGTGTTTGTAAGGAACTTCTTTCATTCACTATCGATGCAGACAAGTGTAAGGGATGTACTCTCTGTGCAAGAAACTGCCCAGCTGGAGCTATTTCAGGTGAGGTCAGATCTGCTCACGTAATTGATAACGATAAGTGTATCAAGTGCGGCGTATGTATGGAGAACTGTAAGTTCGGTGCAATTTACAAGAAGTAGGAGGACAGCAGAATGGCAGATATTAAATTAACAGTAGATAATATTGAGGTAACTGTTCCGGAAGGGTCAACCCTTCTTGAGGCAGCTAGAGCTGCTGGAATAGAAATTCCAACTCTGTGCTTCCTTAAGGATATTAACGAAATCGGTGCGTGCAGAATGTGCGTATGCGAGGTAGAGGGTGCTAGAAGCCTTGTTACTTCATGTGTATTCCCTGTAAAGGAGGGAATGATTGCTCATACAAATACTGAGAGAATCAAGGAGTACAGAAGAAAGACTCTTCAGCTTATTCTTTCAGACCACAACCAGGATTGTCTTGGTTGCGTAAGATCAGAGAACTGCGAGCTTCAGGCAATGTGCAAGAAGTACGGAGTTGAGAACACTCATTTTTATGAGGGTGCTAAGAATGAGTTTACAATTGATGACAGCTCAGCATCAATCGTAAGAGATAACAGCAAGTGTATCCTTTGCAGAAGATGTGTCGGTGCTTGCGTTAACGCACAGGGCATCGGAGTTATCGGAGCTAACGAGAGAGGTTTTGACACTTACATCGGAACTGCTTTCGATCTTCCACTCGGAGAGACAAGCTGTGTAAACTGCGGACAGTGTATTTCAGCATGTCCTGTTGGAGCTCTTTATGAGAAGGATTCAACTGCTGCAGTTAAGGCCGCACTTGAGGATCCAGACAAGTTCGTAGTTGTTCAGCCGGCTCCATCTGTAAGAGTAGGACTTGGCGACTGCTTCGGAATGCCTCTTGGCGAGAACGTTGAGGGCAAGATGGTTGAGGCTCTAAGAAGACTTGGATTCAGTAAGGTATTTGATACAAACTTCGCAGCTGACCTTACTATCATGGAGGAATCAAACGAGCTTATCGAGAGAGTTACAAACGGCGGAGCACTTCCACTGATTACGTCATGCTCACCAGGATGGATCAAGTTCTGCGAGCACTATTACCCAGAGATGATTCCTAACCTCTCAACTTGTAAGTCACCACAGCAGATGTTTGGTGCTGTTCTTAAGACTTATTACGCTGAGAAGATGGGTATCCCTGCAGATAAGATCGTTTCAGTATCAGTAATGCCATGTACAGCTAAGAAGTTCGAGATTGGCAGAGAGGATCAGTCAGCAGCAGGAGTTCCTGATCTTGATTACTCACTCACAACAAGAGAGCTCGGCAAGATGATCAGCGAGGCTGGTATCGACTTTGTTGGTCTTCCTGATGGCGAGTACGACAATCCACTTGGCGAGTACACAGGTGCTGGAGTAATCTTCGGAGCAACTGGTGGAGTAATGGAAGCTGCACTCAGAACTGCTGTAGAGAAGATTTCAGGCAAGGAGCTTGATGCAGTTGAGTTCACTGACGTTAGAGGTGTTGAGGGAATCAAGGAGGCATCATACAACGTTGAGCCACTTGGACAGGTTAATGTAGCAGTAGCAAGTGGACTTGCTAACGCTCGTAAGCTTCTCGACATGATTAAGTCTGGTGAGAAGAATTATCACTTTGTAGAGATCATGGCATGTCCTGGCGGATGTGTAAACGGAGGCGGACAGCCACACGTTCCATCAAAGATCAGAAATGCTGTTGATGTAAGAGCTGTAAGAGGAGCTAGCCTCTACAACATCGATGCAAGTAAGGGTATCAGAAAGTCACACGAGAATCCTATGATCATCAAGCTCTACGATGAGTGGTACGGACAGCCTGGCAGCGAGAAGGCACATCATGCACTTCACACAAGCTACGTTGCTAGAGAGATTAATAAGACAATCTAATTTAGATATTCTAGATACACGGGTATGTTCATAAGACAGAAGAGTCTTCGAAAGGAGATTCTTTTGTCATGTATAGGAAATTATAATAATAGACAGCGGAATGTAATGTTACAATTAATTTGGAATTTTATGAGGAAAGGACATATGGGGTATGGAGAGAATTGAAGGACTGCAGGAATTTGTAAGGTCAAAAGAATATAGAGAGGCTCTCGGACTTCCCGCAGAGCAGGTCGAAAACTATGATATGTTCGCACATGGCGAATATAACATGAATTATGTTTTTACACATCCTGTTACAGGTAAGAAGCTGCTTCTTCGAGTTGAGTGCGGAAGCCAGATGCATCTTGACAATCAGATTGAATATGAAGCTTTGGGCCTGCGCCTGATTGAGAACTCAGGTCATACACCTCATATGTATTATTATGATAATTCCAAGAAATATCTTGATCATGGAGTTCTTATCGAGGAATTTCTGCCGGGTGGCGGTCTTGATATTGAGAATGATGAGCATCTCGCTGCCACAGCAAGAGCCCTTGCAGAGGTTCATGCTGTAAATGTCGGATCTGATACACATCTTATAGACCCAGGTAATTCACTTGCTGCCATAATTGAAGAAAGTGAGCAAATGGTCAAGATTTATATGGATTCAGATCTTGGCGATGATGTAATCAAACGAAGGATCAGAAGGCTTCTTGATAGAGGCTGGGAGATGATAGAAGGTATTTCTGACGGTGACATATACAGATGCTGCATAAATACCGATGTTAACAGCACAAATTTTCTTGCAGACGAACAGGATGAGAGCGGATGTAAGGTTTATGTAATAGATTGGGAGAAGCCGCTTTACGGAGATCCGGCGCAGGATCTCGGGCATTTTCTTACACCGACAACATCTTTTTGGAAGACTGATGTTATATGGGATAGGGCGAAGATGGACTGGTTTATAGACGAGTATATCAAGGCTGTCGATGGACGATTCGATACTGAGGGATTAAGAGAGAGAACTCACAGGTTTATTACAATCACATGCCTTCGTGGAATCACATGGTGTGCAATGGCATGGGTTCAGTATCAGACGGAGAGCAAGGCTCTGTTTATTCAGAGCACCTGGGATAAGCTGTCATGCTATCTAAGCGATCCACTGCTTGCTTCAGTTGAGGAACTATTTTGGGGAGAGTAATTATGAATCAGAATAGAAAAACTGCATCTGACTGCGTATTCTGTCACAAGTGTCAGGATAACTGCGTGTTTTTGTCTAAATATGGAATTGATATCGGTGATGTAGACAGGTTAAGAGAGCTTGCTTATCACTGCTTCCTCTGTGGCAGGTGCAGCGAGGTATGTCCTGTAGGGATTGACGGCAGAGCTGTAATCCTTGAGATGAGACAGGATGCCGCACGGTCTGATAAGGCAGGCGAGATAGAGAAATCATACAAGGGGCTTCTTTCGGAGAAGAGATATTACAAGTTCAGAAATTATAAGCATGCTAAGCCGGGGACTGTTTTCTTCCCTGGATGCAATCTCCCTTCACTGTATCCTAAGACTGTGAAGAAGCTTGCTTCGATGTTTAGGGAGGTCGGCATAGAGACAGTGTATGACTGCTGCGGCAAGCCGATTGCAGAGCTCGGTTTTAAATCTGATGAGGACAGAATCATCAGTGAGCTTAACGATAGATTTAAAGCGAATGGGATTACAGAGATAGTTGTTGCGTGTCCTAACTGCAGAGACTTTTTCGGTGACAGACTTGATGTAAAGATTACTGGTGTCTACGAGATGCTTCATGAGCTTGGAATGGGCAATGCTATAGACAGAGATATTACCGTGTTCGTGCCATGTCCCGACCGTGAGCGGAGAATATGGATTGAAGAGATGGAGTATTTTGCCCGCGGAGAGATCAAGGTTGTTCAGGGTGTTCAATGCTGCGGCCTTGGCGGCTCGGCGATTAAGTATGAGTCAGAGCTTGCGGCAGGTTTCACGCAAAAGCTGTCTGATGAGCTCGCGGGTGAGACTCTGACATGCTATTGTGCTTCCTGCGCTGGAAGAATCCGCAGAAATGGTTATTCAAATGTAAGTCACATACTTACAGAGGTGCTCGGAGTGAATGAGAATCCGGACACAGGAAAGTCATATATTAACAGAATGCTAACCAGGATTAAATAAATGAACAGAAGAGCTTATATTATTTTTACAAGGGAGCCGGTTCCGGGGAAGACTAAGACAAGGCTGATGCCGTATTACAGCCCGGAGCAGTGTAGAGATATCCACTGTGCATTTCTTGAGGATTTCAGAGATATGTCCAGGGATGTGGATGCTGATATTTTTGTATATTATTATTCGGAGAATGGTGAGTTTCCGATTGTTAGAGATATATTTGGTGATGATGTTACTTACCACGAGCAGGAGGGAACCGATATCGGGTACAAGATGTACAACGCGATAAAGGATGTTCTTTCACTCGGGTATTATTCATGTGTTCTTACGGGAACTGATATTCCTAAGCTGCGCGCTGAGTCTGTAAACTATGCGCTTGATTCGCTTGAGGATTATGATTGTGTTGTCGGAAGAACTACTGATGGCGGATATCATCTGATTGGAATAAAGGAGGCAATTTCAGAGCCTTTCCATCTCGAGGAGTATGCGAGTGAATCAGTTTATGAGAACACCATGGATGCTATAACATCTATGGGATACTCTGTTCTTGCTGTAGATGAGTATTCTGATATCGATACTCCAACAGATATCAGGGAATTTATGAGAGCTATGAGATATGACTCAAGGCTTCGCAAATCGCATACAGGCAGATTTATTGATGAGAATGCGAAGGTTTCTGTTATTGTGCCTGTGTATAATGAAGAGAAGACTGTCATTGATCTTCAGGTGCAGCTTAAGAAGACTGCGACAGATGCTGAAGTGATTTTTGTCGATGGAGGAAGTACTGATAAGACTGTAGAGCTTATTTCTCCTTCATTTAAGCTTGTGAAGTCTGGTAAGGGGAGAGCTTGTCAGATGAATGAAGGAGCCAGAGTAGCCAGTGGAGATATTCTGTTCTTCCTTCACTGCGACAGCCGAGTTCCCGATGACTTCATAAATCAGATTCGAAAGGTTATGGAGAAGCACGATTATGGCTGCTTTGGAGTCAGATTTGATTCGAAGCACTTCTTTATGTGGACTAATCGCATTATTTCAAATTTCAGAGCATGGAGAAGAGGAATTCCTTTTGGAGACCAGGGAATTTTCATAGACAGAGGCCTGTTTGAGGAAATCGGCGGTTTTGAGGAAATTCCTATTATGGAGGATGTGGAGTTCTCAACTACACTAAGGAAGAAAGGCTATATGCCTGGTAAGACCAAGTCGAGAATTACAACATCTACAAGAAGATATGATGGCAAGTGGTATCAGGTGATGATTACTGAGTATAAGATGTGGTCATTTCGCAGGAAGTACAGACACGGTAAGGACGTTAATGAAATAGCTAAGGAATATGGAGATGTCAGATAACTTGATGGACAGAATCAATCCTATTAATGAGAATAAAGAATGTGTGGTGCTCGTAGTTGACGGTAATTACGTCAATCAGGCGGCAGTAACAATAATGTCATTATCGGAAAATTCAGCGGGCAAAAGGCTGGACGTTCTTGTATTGCATGATTCCGTGAGTGAGGAAGAGCTTATATCGATTGCAGAGATGAGACTTCGCGATGGAGTTAGTGTCAGATTCGCTGATGCAGGGGATTTTATGCCTGAGAGTCAGAGCAGATTTTACACAGAGAATTCTGAGAGAATCACCAATGCAGCATACTACAGACTTATGCTTCCATGGATTCTATCTGATGAATATGAGAGAGCGCTGTATCTTGACAGTGATATGATTGCCGTTTCCGATATCAGTGAGCTTCTAGATGAGAATCCTGGCAGCTGCCTTGTATCTGCAGTACGCGATTACTGGGGAATCTGCGATTGCTACAGGAAAGAAAGCGAGCTTAGAGACTGGAGGGAGAGCATCGGACTTACGGAGCTCGACGACTATATTATAAGTGCCACTCTTGTATTTAATCTGCCGCTTTGGAGAGATAGATTCAGCCTAGATGAGGTTCTTAAGCTTGCATCATCTAAGGAATGGAGACAGCACGATCAGGATGTAGTAAATATCCTCTGCAAAGGCGAGATTCGCTTTATCAAGCCAAAATGGGGCTTTATTACAGCGTGCAGAAACGCCGTGCTTCTTCCGGAGAAGCTATACAATGAGTTCAAAGAGGCAGAGAAGAATCCTTCAATAATACATTTTGGCGGCAAGCCCAAGCCATGGAATACGCCATATCTTGAATACGATGAGATTTTCTGGCAGACAGCAGAAAGAGCAGGGGTATACGAGAACCTGCTCGAAACTGTCAGAAATTACGAATACAGAAACTACATTGCAAGATGCCTTGTGAATACAGGTATTACTTTTAAGCCGACTGACAGAGGGATTGCAAGATATTCTGGCAGGGTTTACATGGGAATGCCTCAAAATGACTTTTTTAGAATAAGAAACATATCTGTATGCGGTGGTGAGCTTATAATCGAGGGCTCTTCGGGATGTTATGGAATTGGCGAGGATGAGATTTTTGCCGTAAATATGAATATGAACGGAGTGGGCTATGAGGCTGCGTTTCTCGATAGAAATCACGAGAGACGTGCAGGAATCAGTATGAGAGTAGTTGCCTTTACATTCAGGGCGCCGCTTGGCCGCATTAAGGATGAGATCAGTATTAGCTTTTCGGTAAATGCGGGAGGCAAGTTCTTTAACATTGAGCACCTGATTTTCGACAGATTTGCGCCGCTTGCGGGCAAGCTTTCTGGTGAGTACTTCTGCACCGCAGATGCTGTGATTTCATCTTGCGAGGACAGACTCATTATTCGAAGACTCCCATCGTTTAGAAGAAATGCTCATGTTCAGAAGCTCGAACAGTCATATGCAGAGGAAATCCGCAAGGCCGGTATTCCTAATGCTGATGAGGTTATAAAGCTTCGTGCAGATGCAATCGCCTCACTTAGAAGGAAGAAGAGACCTCTGCTTGTGATAAGTGACAGACTTGAGGCTGCTGATGACAATGGCGAGGCGCTCTTTAGATACTTTAGAGCGAATATGGCAGATAAGGCTGATTCATATTTCGTTCTTAAGAGCAATTCTATAGATTACGACAGAATGTCAGAGTTCGGGCCTATTGTTGAGCCGGGATCAGATGAGCATAAGAGACTGGTTCTCATGGCCGATGCAGTGGTATCGTCTCATTCTGACGACATCTACAGAAATCCTTTTGGTAATGAAGGAATTTACTATAGAGATCTCCTTCATAAGCCTATGATGATAGCAGAGCATGGTGTATCACACGGTAAGGATTTTCATACGTGGTTTAACAGATCTAACCATATGCTGGAGCTATTTATAGCTGCTTCAGATAAGGAGCTTGATGCCTTTAGTGCAGATACTTATGGTTATTCAAAGAATCAGATTGCGATAACAGGACTTCCTAGATTTGATTATCTTGAAGATGCATCAAGGAAGCTTATTACAATCATGCCGACATGGAGAAAGCAGCTTTGCGTTGGACAGAATCCTGATACTGGATGGTGGGAGCTTAGAGATGATTTCGAGGACAGTACCTTCGCCAGAGCTTATAGGGAGCTTATGAATAGTGAGAGACTGTGGGCTGCGGCAGAAGAATATGGTTACGAAATCAGATTCAAGCTACATCCATCGTTCTTCGGAAGTGAGGGTAGATTCGGATTCGGTGAGAATGTGAAATTCACGGAGGTTAGCGACAGCTACAAGAAGGTTTTTGCCGAAAGCGCACTTATCGTGACTGATTACTCTTCGGTTATGTATGATTTCGCTTATCTCGGCAAGCCTGCAGTATATTTCCAGTTCGATATGGATGATATCGATAACAGACATATCTTTAACTGGACTGAGGGCTATAGCTATAGGGACGAGGGCTTTGGTGAGGTCGAGACGACTGCTGCCGGTACTGTGGATAGACTGATCGAATATATGAAGAATGGCTGTGTACTTAAGGAAGAATATGACCTTAGAAGAAAGGCTTTCTTCAAGTACAATGACAGAAATAACAGCCAGAGAGCCTGCCAAGCTATAATGAAGCGAATTGATGAGCTCAGAGGTTAGAGGTTTAAGATGAGAAACAATGTGAGGCACGGGATACTGATCACAGTAATCATGCTTAGTATGGTATGCTTTGCGGTGACGTCCTGCTGGAAGGCAGAATCTGATTCGAGTGAGTCTTCAGAGAATGCAGATAGAATTCCTGTCATTACGTATCACAGAATCTGTACTGACAGCTACCATAAGACTCTGACAGATCAGGTCAGTCTGTGGCACAAGCTTTCAAGCTTCGAGGCGGAGATGAAATACCTTCACGATAATGGTTATACAACTTTAAGTATGGACGAGTTCTATGAGTGGTATAAGGGAGAGAGGAATGTGCCTTCAAAGTCTGTTGTGATAACATTTGATGACGGTCATTACAGCGTGATTAAGTATGGATTACCTGTCCTTAAGAAATACAACATGAAGGCTACTGTCTTTATGATAGGTAAGGATTATAATTTCAAGGCTGATTCTAAGAACCCTATGGCGTGCATAGGGCTTGAGGATATCTATAAGGTAAGACAGGATTACCCAGAACTCGATTTTCAGTCACACACCTATAAGCTTCATAACAACAGCAACGTAGATCCCGTGGTTCCAGATATGAGCTACGAGGAGATAGTGCGCGACTTCGAGCTACAGGACATGCTTTTTAATGCGCTTGACTTTGAATACCTCGCATATCCTTACGGAATATATACTGAGGATTTCATAAAGGCTGCGAAGGATTCAGGTTATAAGCTTGCATTCCTATATGGAAATGCAGATTATGCTAGGAGAACAGACGACGCGATGGAGATTCCGCGAATTGGAATCCGTGGAGACCAGACGCTTGATCAGGCCTTCTACAGGTGGTTCGAGTAATTAATAAAGATTTAAGGAATTATATGAGTAGTAATAAATCTCAGATTATTATTAAAGGAATAAAGAACAATATCACCCCAGATCATAAGTACTTCAATCTTATGAGATACCCGGGCTATCTTGACGAGCTGCCGATTGAGAAGAATACTATACTTCTCGAATCACAGCAGGGACTTGATATTGACGGAAATATTTATCATATTCTTAAAGAACTTGCAACAAGTGATAAATATAGCGATTACAAGATATGTCTTGTAGGTCGAGGCAGGAAAGTGATTGGCAAGATTGAGAGAAGACTTGAGAGCTTAGGCTGCAGAAGCAGGTGCAAGATTATCAAGATGTGGTCAAGAGAATACTTCCGTACGGTTGCTACGGCGGAATATCTTATAAACGACAATACTTTTGCCAGCTTCTTTATAAAGAAGGATGGACAGACATATCTGAACGTATGGCACGGCACACCGCTTAAGACACTCGGAAGACGTGACAAGGAGCATGTTTATACTATTGGAAACGTCCAGAAGAATTTCTTTATGGCAGATTATATGCTGTTTCCAAATGAATTTACGCGTGACTCTATCATAAGGGATTACATGATTGAGAATCTGTCTAAGGCGAAGATTCTTCTGTCTGGCTATCCGAGAAATTCGGCGCTTGCAGAAGAGGGCGCAGCTTCAGAAATTAAATCTTCTGCGGGCAAAAAGGTTTATGTATACCTCCCGACATGGAGAGGATACAATGTCAATTCAGAGATGTCAGAGGCTTTAGCGAAGTTTGACAAGCAGCTTACTGATAGTGAGGTTCTGTATGTGAAGCTTCATCCGGTTCAGGCAGACAGAATGAAGCTTAGCAGTATGAAGCACATCAGAAGATTTCCCGATGATATAGAGCTTTATGATTTTCTTGCTGATACTGATGCTCTGATTACTGATTATTCAAGTGTAATGTTTGATTATGCAATCAGCGGCAAGCCTGTCGTTCTGTTTACGTTCGATGAAGAGGAGTATCTTGAGAGCAGGGGACTTTACATGTCACTTGATGAGCTGCCTTTTGTCAGAACTGACAATGTCTCTATGCTTATAAACACGATAAGATGCGGTGAGTCTGTTGCGGATGAGGCGTTTGTGAACCGATTCTGTCGTTATGATTCTGCTGATTCTACTAGGAAGCTTCTTGAGAGGGTGATTCTTGGCAATGATACTGGAATCAGTGAAACTCAGATGCCAGATAACGGGCTTCCTTCAGTTCTTGTATACTCGGGTGATCTTTCAAGGAATGGTGTTACGGCATCACTTAAGGCTCTTTTGAATGAGGTAGATACTGACAAGAAAAACTATTATCTGACCTTCGACAGCTCGACGGTATATTACAACAGAGATGTTCTCGAGACTTTCCCTGAGAACATTAAATATATTGCGATTGTCGGTAAGATGGATGCGGATTTTGGTGAGAAGGTCGGAATAATTGGATATGAATTCAGATGGATGGGATTCGAGAGGTTCCTTAAGAGGACTGAAGCCGCGTACAGAAGAGAAATAAGAAGACTTTACTATGATAACAGATTTGAATCTGTAGTTCAGTTCAGCGGGTATTCATATAAGAAGATGCTTCTGTTCCTTCAGTTTGATTCGAAGAGCACAATATTCGTCCATAGTGATATGATGCGTGAAATTGAGACAAGAGATAATCAGAGGCTTGAAGCACTTGAATACTCTTATGACAGATATGACAATATCATAGCAGTATCTGAGGCGAGCAGGGAATCGACTGAGACGCTGATTGTGAACTCTGATATTTCTGACGATAACATAAGTAAGATTAAAGTAATAAATAATTGCGTTAATCTTAAGGATATCGATGCGAAGTGTAATCTTCCAGCGGAGTTTATCGAGTCGACAAGATCGAATATAGATGAGGACAGACTCAGGGAGATTCTAGAAAGTGATGCAGATATTTTTGTAAATGTCGGCAGATTCTCAAAAGAGAAGAGACACGACAGGCTGCTCGATGCTTTTGAAATCTATCACAATGAGAATCCTGAAAGCTTCCTTATAATCATCGGTGGAAATCAGATGAACAATATATTTGAGGACCTTCTGTACAGCAAGCTTAAATCGCTTAAGTGCAGAGATAATGTTGTTCTGATACTTAGGATGGATAATCCGTACAGTGTTATGAAGAGGGCTGATGGATTTATTCTTTCTTCTATGTATGAGGGCTTCGGAATCGTTCTGATGGAGGCTGATTATCTCGGGGTTCCGATTGTCTGTACAGATATAGAGGGGCCAAAGAGATTTATCGAGGAGAATAACGGAACTCTTGTGGAGAGCTCGGTAGATGGTCTTGTTAAGGGACTAAGACTTCTCGGTCAGAGAAGGATTAAGGCTTTTGACATTGACTATGCTAGATACAACAGAAATAATGCTGAAAATTTTGAAGCTACTATTTAGATGATAGTGGCTTCTTTGTCTGTTGGGGGTAGGTGCACTTGTATTGGAATTGTCTATTTGCATTGAAGGTTAGTTTATGCTATTCTTTCAAAGGCTATAGACTAAGTCTAATATGTTTTTATTAAATTATGAAGAAAGGGGATGTTGTATGCATTCAGGTATGGCCCATTGTTCTGGGGCTTTTTAGTTGTGTATGGAGTAATCATGTTCGCGATTTCTCCGAAGGTTGTTACTATTGGAGGGTTCTTTAAGGGAACCGACAAGAAGGGTAAGGCAGCAAGCTCACTCTTGGTTACTTCTTCAGTATTTATCGCTTGGATTTTTGCAAAGTCTGTTTATAACTGTGCAAATATGGGATACAAGTACGGTATCGTTGGTGGTATCGGTTATGCTGTTTACTGGCTCTGTATTCCACTTACTGGATATGCAATTTACAGAATGAGAAGAAGATTCGGTGCAACTTCAATGACACAGTTTCTTACAAGCAACTACGGCGTAGCTGCGGCATTCTGCTTCAGTGCAGCAATTCTTATCAGACTATTTAACGAGATCTGGTCAAATACATCTGTAATCGGTGGATATTACGGTGAGTCAGGAAGCAAGCCGTTTATCATTGCTGCGCTTCTGTTTACGCTTATCACGCTTGCTTACAGCTGCTGGGGAGGACTCAGATCATCACTTGTAACAGATGTGCTGCAGGCAGCATTTTTCATAATTCTTCTGATGTTTACATTATTCTGGATTCTTCCTGATCACTCAATGTCAGATTATCTTACAAGCGGATCATGGAAGATGAACGCTGGTGTTGATTTTATCCTCGGTTCTGGACTTCAGATTCTGTCATACGGATTCCACGATGCTGTACTAACTGATAGAGGATTCATCTGTGAAGAGAAGAAGATGCTTAAGTGCTTTACAGTTGCAGGTCTTCTCGGATTCGCAGCAATCACTTTATTCTCACTTATCGGTGTAGATGCGATGCTTTCAGGTCTTGAGAATGTAACTGATGCAGCACAGACTGTTGCACAGGGAATGAGCATTTCAGCATTCTTCCTTATGGCAGTTCTTATGATTATGTGTGGTGGATCAACACTTGACTCTACGTTCAGTTCACTTGCTAAACTTACTGCAAGAGACCTTCCGGCAATTCTTGGTAAGGATCCTCATCAGAAGGCAAGGTGGATCGGAATCGGATTTATGGTTGTATTTGCTTTCGTAGGTAACCTTCCAATGATAGTTGGTACTGATATTCTTGCTGCTACTACAATCAGTGGTACAATGATTATGGGTCTTGGACCAATCTTCCTAATTCATGGAGCAGGTCCAATCAAGCCTACTAAGGTCGGCTTCCATCTTTCATTCTGGATCGGCATGATTCTCGGAATCATCGATACTGTGAATCCAGAATCACTTTCATTTATGAATATCGGAACAGGTGATTATGCAAACTTCCTCGGAGTTAACTTCTGGGGTGCCGTACTCTGCTGGGGTTCATACATTGTTTGCGGAATCATTGGAAATATGATGGACAAGACAGAGGGACGTCCTGCATGGAAGGGCAGAACTGACGAGGAGATTGCAGTACTCGACAGAGAGCATGCAAATGCAGATTGGGAAGACATTGACCCAGAAGGAATTGAAGGTTAGTTAAATCGCGAAAGGATTAGATAAATGGCAAGCTGTACTACACCAAGCTACATCCGCCATAATTTTAAGGATGCAGGTCGTGCCTGCCCGATTGATTATATGCTAGATCAGAAGGTGTGGTCATCTGAAGTAACAGATGATCACACTTTTGACACGCTTCTGATACCGGGCGGTCTTTACGGCAATCCCTTTGCTGCGGATGAGCTTACAAGAATGTACAAGAATGAGTGCGAGAGGCTCGGAGTATCCGGAAGAGTCGGAGTAGTTCTGAACGGCGACATACACTGGTTCGACAGAGATATTGAGAATTTTGGCCTTGTAGAGAAGAAAATTGAGAATTATATACCTCTAATTGGCAATGTAGAGGCTGAGGTGAGAAGAGTCGACGATATCGGCGTTGGCTGCGGCTGTGCATATCCTGATTGTACGGATGATGCTAGTGTATCGAGATCTAACAGAATCCACGGCATGATGAAGAATGAAATTCAGAAATCTCCTGAGCTTATGGCCCTTCTTGAGAATAGAGCGGCTCATATGACTGCAAAGGTCGGTGGCCTCAAGATTGGAATAACACATGGCGATGAGAAGCTTCTTGGTGGATGGGACTGCGCAATCGAGCAGCTAGAGGATGTAATACGCCAGGCTGAGCTTAATGATTTTATGGCAGATAATGGAATTGATATCTTCGCGACTACACATACATGTGCGGCTGTAGCAGCAAGACTCTCTTCCGGAATTGTAATAAATAACGGATCAGCAGGCCTTCCTACATTCCGCGGCCAAAAGTTCGGTGTACTTACACGTATTTCCGTAAATCCGTGTGACGATGCTATTTATCGATGTGAGTATAAGGACGTTTATGTAGAGGCTGTTCCGGTAAGATATGATCATGATAGCTACGTCGAGTGGTTTGACAATCTATGGCCACATAACAGTCCTGCAGAGGTTTCCTATCGTAAGAGAATCATTAACGGACCGGAAACATATATCGCAAATTCACTACTCGGAGGTTTTGACATTTTGCCAGCCTTTAGAGACGAGGCATATCAGCCTAAGAAGAGTGCAACGGAACAGGACCTTCTCGATGCGATGGCGAGAGTTATGTATTTTGAGGACATGGTTCCTAAGAGCGAGTATCTTAAGACGAGAAAGCAGCTTACGACTATTCAGGTGAATGTCGGAAAGAAATGCAATCTGGCATGTGCTCACTGCCATGTGCAGGCTGGACCACACAGAACGGAGGTTATTAATAGAGAGACTTTTCAGGCTGTGCTTGATACAGCTAGCCGTTATGGATTTAAGACTGTTGACGTTACGGGTGGTGCACCTGAGATGGCTCCGGATTTCGAGTGGTTCATAAATGCTGCGACTGAAATGGGCCTTAAGGTTATTGTGCGTACTAATCTTACAATTCTGCTTGAGGATGGATATACGCATCTTCCAGAAGAGTATGCAAGACTTGGTGTCAATGTGATTGCGAGTCTTCCCAACTTCAGTGAGGCGCTTTCGGATGGCCAGAGAGGTGGGGGAACGTTCCATAAGAGTATTGAGGTTCTTAAGAAGCTTAATGGGCTTGGATACGGTAGGGATAAAGGACTCGAGCTTGATCTAGTGTTTAATCCACAGAGAGATATTCTGCCACCAAATCAGGACGAGCTTGAAAAGCTTTACAAACGCGAGCTTGCGGGATTCGGCGTTAGCTTTAATAAGCTTTTTGCCGTAACGAACAATCCTATCGGAAGATATGGTCAGCATCTTCTTGCGTGTGGTTCCTACGAGCCTTATATGAACATGCTTATAGATGCGTTTAACCCTGATGCGTGTGAGAACATGATGTGCCGAGACCAGATAAGTATCGGCTATGATGGACGAGTGTACGACTGTGATTTCAATCAGGTAATGGATATGCCATGCAGAGGTAAGGATGGAGATCTTACAATCTTCGACTTTGCAGAGGGCAGGGTCGAGTCACTTGAGAGGGATATCAGGTTCGACTGTCACTGCTATGGATGCACCGCGGGTGCAGGTTCAAGCTGTGGCGGTACGCTGGTTCAGGAATAGGTTGTGTCTTTAGTACATAATAAAGACATGGAAACAAAGAATGTGCTTGTTAAAACTTTGACAATATATAACCGCAGGACTATAATTTATATCGAACGGTAATTGTTATGAATTATGGTGAGAGGCAGTTATGAGTTACAGAATTTTTACACTAAGTCCGGGCTCCACTTCAACAAAGTGTGCGGTTTTTGAGGATGGAGAGATTGTATTCAAGGAGAATATTGTTCATCCTAAGGAGGAGCTCGACAAGTTCGAAACAGTTAATGATCAGAGACCATTCAGAGTTGCAGAGATCAGAAGAGTAATCAACGCAAACGGTTTCAGACTGAGGGATATGGATGCATATGCGGCATATTCGGGAGGTCTTGAGTCGACACCAGGCGGCATTTTTCCAGTAAATGAGAAGATGCTAGAGGACAGTCTTTCAGGCAGAATCGCTGAGCATCCTGCAATGCTTGGAGCTCAGATTGTTCACGAGTTTGCTGAGGTTCTCGGTAAGCCTGCTTACGTTATCAATCCACCTGATTGTGATGAGTTTGAGGACATCGCAAGATTATCTGGCATCAAGGGAATTTACAGACAGTCCCATGTGCACGTGCTTAACCAAAAGGAGGTTGCAATTAGAGCAGCTGCTGAGATAGGTAAGGCATATGAAGACTGCAATTTCATTGTATGTCATATCGGCGGAGGGCTTTCAATCGCATCCCACAAGAAGGGTAGAATGGTTGATGGTAACGACGTTATAAACGGCGAGGGACCTATGGCTCCTAACAGATCCGGTTATGTACCGCTTCTGCCTCTTGTTAAGAGATGCTGCGACGGAACATGGGATTACAAGACAGCTAAGAAGGCAATTGCGAAGGCTGGCGGTCTTAAGTCTCTTACCGGAACAGATGACATTCTCGAAATTAAGAAGAGAAGAGCTGAAGGAGACAAGTGGTGTGCGCTTGTTTATGACACATTTGCCTATAACCTTGCGAAGTACATAGGCTCTTATGCATGTGTACTTGAGGGTAAGGTTGATGCGATAGTGCTTACTGGTGGCGTTTCTAGAGATGAAGAGTTTGTAGAGCTGATCAGAAAGTACGCAGGCTGGATTGCTCCTGTTAAGTCGTTTGGTGGAGATTTCGAGATGGAGGCTCTTGCTCTCGGTGCTATCAGGGCACTTAAGGGAGAGGAAGAGGTTAAGGAGTATACCGGAATCCCTGTATGGAACGGCTTTGATTTCGAACCTGATGAGGTGTAAAGCATCTAGATTTAGGTTAGGAAGGTAAGAAATGCCTGAGAAGATTAAGAAGAATATTAAGCTTATAGCTTTCGTATTAATTATAGTAGCAATTCTGATTCTGAATAAGATTTACGGTTGGTCATCATACCTTAGTAATTCTGAGAATCTGAAGTTCCTGTCTGATATGATTCAGGATAATTTTATTCTTGCTGCACTAATCTACGTTGCTATTACGATAGTCGCATGCGTAGTGCTTGCACTGCCAGGCGTTACTTTTGCCATTCTTGCGGGAGTGCTTTTTGGTCCGTGGTGGGGTACGCTTCTGTGTCTTATTGCGACAACACTTGGTGCGATTATGGCATTTATTGTGGGGAGATTTTTCCTTAAGGATTCGGTTAAGCCAATGGTTGAGAAGAATAAGCTTATGAAGAAGATTCTGTTCGATGATTCTTCAAGAAGTGATATAGTTCTTCTTGCTATTACAAGACTTGTGCCGCTTTTTCCATATAACATACAGAACTTTGCTTATGGAATAACTGATATATCTTTAAGTCACTATTCTCTCTACACATTCCTGTTTATGATTCCGGGAGTTGGCCTATATACTATCGGAACAGCAGGCTTCACGTCGGGTGAGAACAGATGGCTTTACTTCGGAATAGCAGCGGGACTGCTTGTTATGGTCCTTTTGCTCGGAGCTTTTGTCAAGAAGAGATATCTGAGCAAAGAGGAGATTGAGCTCGCGGAGGATGAAGCGAAGACTCAGAATTAGACTGTTGTTCAAATAGATTATTTCAATTTGAATCGTTAGGTATCAATAGGTAATATTAGTATGTATTGGTATATTTTATATTAGTATACAGATTTGGTTATTTATGGAGGAAAGAATATGAAGAAGATACTAGTAGGTATTCTTGCCGGCGTTATGGCATTGTCACTCTGCGCATGCGGAGGCGGTGGAGACACATCAGACAGCGATGTGGATTACAAGGAGATTATCACTGACAAGGATGCAGGCACTGTATCTGTATATGGTACTGTAAATGGAATGTTTTTCGATCAGTCTACTATGCACTTTATGGTGTATGAAGGCGGAAGTATGGCTGAGAAGTGTATGGTTAAGGCTTTTGCTGACTCACAGGATTTCTACGATGCAATGATGGAAATCGGTGGTAAGCCAGGTAACGAGACTACAGACAAGATTGCTGACGGCGAATTCGTTAAGGGTCAGCCTGTAGATGTTACTATCACTTGGGATGGTCAGGACGATCCTGTAAGCTGGGAGGATTTCACTAAGCTTGAGGACGGAAGCAAGGCTAAGATGGACTTCGTATTCGGCGGAAACAAGCAGAATAACGAGACTGCCGGTTCAGGATGCATCGCTTGTAACAACAGTTGCTGGGCTGGAATCACTTCAAACAAGGCTTATGCATTCGGAGATGTTGATGCTATGAAGCCAGGTGTTTATCTTAACGACAAGGTTGCTCCTGCAGACGGTACAGTTGTAAAGGTTACATTTACACTTAAGTAAAGGAGTAATTGAGGTAAGAGATGGAGAATACAAACGAAACAGTTAAGAATGTAGCTCCGAAGGACGAGGCTAAGAAGAGAAGAAATAAATGGATAGGTAGAGGAATAATTATCGGATTATTCGTACTGGCTATTGTTATCTATTTCGCTGTTCCTTCAGTTCATAGTTCTATCGGTGCTATTATCGAAATGTTTAAGTCAGGTGACTTCGACAGAATGCACGACTTTATCGCGAAGTACGGCAAGTGGGCAATGCTGGTGTCAACACTTCTGATGATCTTCCAATCTATTGCTGCACCACTTCCTGCCTTCTTTATCACTCTGACTAATGCCAACCTCTTCGGATGGTGGCAGGGATGTATCCTGTCGTGGGTTTCATCAATGATCGGTGCTGTTATGTGTTTCTACATTGCAAGAATCCTTGGTAGAGATATCGTAGAGAAGATTTGTACTAAGGGAGCTCTGCTTCAGATTGAGGAGTTCTTTGCGAAGTATGGTAAGAAGTGTATTCTTATCGCAAGACTTCTTCCATTTATCTCATTCGACGTTGTATCATATGCAGCAGGCCTTACTGCAATGGACTTCTGGGGCTTCTTTATCGCAACAGGAGTTGGTCAGATGCCTGCCTGCATCGTATATTCATACGTTGGAGGAATGCTCACAGGTGGAGCAAGACTTATGTTTATGGGACTTGTATGCCTATTCGCTCTTGCAATTCTCGTAATTGTAATAAAGCAGGCATTCACTGCTTCTGAGAAGAGAAAGATGGAGGCTGCTAAGGCTGCTGGTACTGAGTACAAGACTGAGGGCATTAACATCGCAAGAGGTGTAAGTAAGGTTTATAATACTGCTCTATGGGCTATGGTAGTTGGACTAATCGCAATGAGAGTCCCAAGCCTTACAGCTGCATGGAATGTAGGCTGGGTATTCTATGGCGTATGGATCCTTGCACTTATGATCACACTGCTTATCAGAAAACTCGACTTCGGTGTTAAGTTTACTCTTATCAACACTGTTGCATCAGGCATCCTTACATTTGTACTTGCCGGCTCTGCAATTATGCGTAAGCCAGCAGGACTTGTAAGAATGGGGCTATGCATGTCAAGCGTATCACTTGATGTATTCAATATGATTCTTGCTGCATTTGTTGTAGTAGGACTTTTTCTAAGCATTGGCCTTTGGACACATAAGAATAAGAAGAAGGATGACTAATAAGCGGAATCCTGGATAGAAGAGAATTAAAGGATGGATTGCAGAATCTGCGATCCATCCTTTTTTACAGTATTAGAAAGAAGCTAATTAATGCAAAAAGAGTGCAGGTTCTTCGAGCGTCCCGTGTTCACAGAATTTGTGTAATATGATAAAATTAAGGGTAAAAATTTTGTATGGAGGTAATTATGATTCACGATAATGCATGGAATATATATAATGATGCGGATCTTGCAAGACTTGAGTCGCTAAGCAATGATTATTTCAACTTTCTGAGTGATGGAAAGACTGAGAGAGAATGCACTGATCTGCTTGTTGCCATGGCTGAAGCTAATGGCTACAGAAATCTTGATGACGTGATCAGAGCAGGCGAGACGCTTAAGACTGGCGACAAGGTTTATGCTGTAAACATGGGCAAGGCTCTTATGTATCTGAATATCGGTGAGGATATCGTCGGTAAGGGCATGAATATTCTCGGTGGACATCTCGATTCACCTAGACTTGACCTTAAGCAGAGACCGCTTACTGAGAAGGATGAGATTGCATATTTCAACACTCATTACTACGGCGGAATCAAGAAGTATCAGTGGGTAACGCTTCCTATGGCTATTCACGGTGTTGTGTGCAAGACTGACGGAACAACTGTGAATATTTCTGTAGGTGAGAGAGATGACGAGCCTGTGTTCTTCGTAAGCGATCTTCTGATTCACCTTGCTAAGGATCAGATGCAGAAGAAGGCCAACGATGTTATTGATGGCGAGGCTCTCGATATTATCATCGGTTCAAGACCACTTAAGGGTGAGGAAAAGAATCCGGTTAAGGCTGAGATTCTTAGAATCCTTAAGGAGCAGTATGATATCGAAGAGGATGACTTCATCTCAGCAGAGCTTGAGGTTGTTCCTGCGGGAAGAGCAAGAGAGGCTGGTTTTGACAGAAGTATGATTCTCTCATACGGTCACGACGACAGATGTTGCTCATATCCTTCAGCTGTTGCAATGCTTGAGACACCTGATGTCACAACAACTGCATGTGGACTTTTCGTTGACAAGGAAGAGATCGGAAGCGTTGGAGCTACTGGCATGGAGTCAAGATTTTTCGAGAACACAATGAGAGAGGTTCTCGACAGAATGGGTATCTACAGCGAGCTCAACCTTATGAGATGTCTGCGTAACTGCAGAATGCTTTCATCAGACGTTAACGCTGCTTTTGACCCATTCTATGCGGACAGATTCGACAGAGATAATGCTTCATTTATGGGACACGGTCTTGTATTCTGCAAGTACACTGGTGGCAGTGGCAAGGGTGGTTCAAATGACGCAAACGCTGAGTATCTTGCCAAGCTTCGTAAGGTTATGGATGAGAATGATGTTGTATATCAGACTGCAGAGCTTGGCGCTGTAGAGAAGGGTGGCGGTGGAACAATCGCTTATATTCTTTCACTTTACGGCATGGAAGTTATTGATAGTGGAATTGCTGTTATGTCGATGCATGCTCCATGGGAGGCAATCAGCAAGGCTGACCTCTACGAGGCATACAAGGGCTACAAGGCATTCCTTACACTATAATGGGTAAGAAATAATGAAAGAATTACTTACTACGTTTCTGATGGCAATGGTTCCCGTGATAGAGCTTCGCGGAGCCATTCCTTACGGAGTTGTCCAGGGGCTTGGCGTATGGGAAGCATTTGGTGCTTCAGTTCTTGGTAATCTTGCGCCGATTCCTTTACTGATTGTAGGTACGAGAACTGTCTTTGACTGGCTTAAGACCAAGAGCGAGAGGCTTCACAGAATGGTACTGAAGCTTGAGGCTAAGGCGGAGGCCAAGAAGGAGACGGTTGAGAGATGGGAGTTTGTAGGTCTGGTTATTCTGGTTGCAATCCCACTTCCCGGAACTGGTGCCTGGACTGGTGCGCTTGTTGCAGCAATGATGGATATGAGACTTAAGAGAGCATTTCCTGCAATTATGATAGGAGTGCTTATTGCGGGACTTATCGTGTCCGGACTGACATTTGGCGTAGATGCGCTGATTTAAATAAGAGAACGAATTATAACTTTAAATTGCGAATTATACAAATATATCTGAGAGAATAAGAACAAATATATTAGGGAGAGGAAATTGAATAGAGTAGAGAAGCTGGAACCAAAGCTGTTTCAGGTAATGAGAGAAGGTTATTCGTTAAAACAGTTCGGTATGGATGCTGTTGCTGGAGTTATTGTAGCGATTATTGCACTTCCACTTTCAATCGCACTTGCACTAGCATCTGGTGTTAATCCTGAGAACGGAATCTATACTGCAATCGTAGCGGGATTTCTGATTTCGTTCTTCGGAGGAAGTAGAGTTCAGATCGCGGGACCAACTGCTGCTTTTGCCACAATCGTAGCGGGAATCGTTGCAAAGGACGGAATAGAAGGCTTGATGATGGCGAGTATCATCGCCGGAGTACTTCTGATTATAATGGGTATTCTGAGGGTCGGAAGTCTGATCAAGTTTATTCCATTCACTATTACAACAGGATTTACTGCAGGTATCGCATTTACGATTGTTATCGGTCAGCTCAAGGATTTCTTCGGCATCACATATGCTGAGGGAGTAAAGCCAATTGAAACAGTTGATAAGGTCAAGGCTTTTGGAGAGTTCTTCGGAACTATTAACACCCAGGCACTTGTTGTTGGAATTGTATGTCTGGTTGTTCTGTTTGTCTGGCCACTGTTTAATCAGAGAATTCCTTCATCACTTATTGCTGTAGTTGTTGGAATAGCCATTGTTAAGCTTGGACATCTTAATGTAAATACTATAGGAGATCTGTACACAATCAGCAGCAGTCTTCCGACGTTCAGAATGCCAGAGTTCTCACTGGAGCTTATCGGCCATGAGTTTACAGATGGTTTTACAATTGCTATTCTTGCAGCTATTGAATCACTGCTTTCATGCGTAGTTGCAGATTCGATGATTAACTCAAATCACAACTCAAACCAGGAGCTTATTGCGCAGGGAATCGGTAATATCGGTTCAGTTCTCTTCGGTGGTATACCTGCGACAGGAGCTATCGCAAGAACTGCTGCTAACATAAAGAACGGGGGCAAAACCCCAGTCGCAGGTATGGTGCATTCTGTTGTACTCGTGCTTGTTCTGGTGTTTCTGATGCCTTATGCAGCGCTTATCCCAATGCCAACTATTGCAGCTATCCTGTTTCAGGTAGCTTACAATATGAGCGGATGGAGAACCTTTGTAGAGATTATTCAAAGAGCACCTAAGAGTGATATCATCATTCTTATTGCAACATTTGTACTTACAATCATATTTGACCTTGTTGTTGCAATCGAATTCGGAATGATTGCTGCATGCTTCCTCTTTATGAAGAGAATGTCAGAGGAGGCAGCTATCAGAGGTTGGGTTGACTTCGAAGATCTCGATGAGAATGACAGTGACAGAACTGAACTTAAGAAGGTTCCTAAGCACATTTCTGTATATGAGATCAGCGGCCCGATGTTCTTCGGTGCTGTTGATATGCTTAATGAGATTACAGCTAAGTCATTTACTGAGGTAATCATCATAAGAATGCGTTCTGTCCCTGCAATCGATGTTACAGCAATCAGATCGCTTGAAATGCTTATCAAGAGGGCTACGAAGAAGGAGATTGCTATTATCTTCTCACATGTTAATGAGCAGCCAATGCACGCACTTGAGAAGAGTGGTATCGTTGATATGGTAGGACGAGAGAACTTCCTGCCTCATATTGATGAAGCAATCGACAGAGCGATTGAGCTTAAGAAGCAGATTGAAATGTAAGAGAATAGGGTAGTTACCTGAAGCAAGTAGGAAGCCAAAGTTCGGAGGTGGATTACATGTTAAATTCAGAGAGATACACAAAGCATTACGAGAAGCTATGTAGATATGGAACATTTTTCATTACCTGTTCAATCTTAGGATGGGTATATGAAACGGTCCTAGAAGTGTTTATATATAAAACTGGATTCTCAAACAGGGGATATCTTCACGGACCATATTGTATTGTATATGGATTTGGTGGAATTATACTTTTGGTGTGTCTTAATAAACTTGTTTATTCGAATAGGTCACAGCTTAGTAAGATTGCAATAAGCTTCCCATCAATAATGATAATTACAACAACTGTCGAGCTTATAGCATCGTATATTATGGAATATACGACAGGTTCATGGATGTGGAACTATAAGAGATTTATACCTAATTTCCAGGGACGAATAGCTCTTAATCCAAGCTTAAGATTTGGAGTAGGTGGAATAGTACTTCTGTATATGATACTTCCTATGTTAGATAAGCTTGACTACAAGAAACAGAAGTATATAACCATTATACTTCTTCCTGTAATCATTATCGATATGATACTGACTAGCACGGGAATCTGAAAAATGATGATAATAAAACACACCCTCACTTAAGAGCGTTGACATAAGAAAACAAGCAAAAAACCAGTAAAATCAACGCTTTTAAGGGCAGAGGGCAAACAGGTTAGCTCAAAAACTGAATAACCAAGCGACAAAAGGGATGTTACCGCAA